>Ga0315314_1000076_pt1 | contig 140947 bp, 139 predicted proteins | sample TDP9_MG_FD_203631 | JGI IMG/M metagenome (GOLD analysis project Ga0315314, IMG submission 203631) | Freshwater sediment microbial communities from Lake Towuti, South Sulawesi, Indonesia - TDP9 | ecosystem: Environmental > Aquatic > Freshwater > Lake > Sediment | place: Indonesia: South... | reverse complement strand
GGGGCGACAGCAGAATGAAAGCCAGATTGAAGGTCTTGCTGGACGAGCTGAGAGGAGGTGCATGGCCGTCGCCAGTTCGTGCCGTGAGGTGTCCTGTTAAGTCAGGCAACGATCGAGACCCACACCCCCTGTTGCCACCGAGGAGTTTTCCAAGGGGCACTCTGGGGGGACTGCCAACGATAAGTTGGAGGAAGGGGTGGGCTACGGCAGGTCAGTATGCCCCGAATCCCCCGGGCCACACGCGAGCTGCAATGGTTGGGACAATGGGTTCCGACCTCGAAAGGGGGAGGTAATCCCTAAACCCGGCCTCAGTTTGGATCGAGGGCTGAAACCCGCCCTCGCGAAAATGGAATCCCTAGTAATCGCGCGTCATCAGCGCGCGGTGAATACGTCCCTGCTCCTTGCACACACCGCCCGTCGTTCCACTCGAGTGGGGTTTGGATGAGGCGTGGTCCTTTGTGGCTGAGTCGAATCCTAGCTTCGCGAGAGGGGAAAAGTCGTAACAAGGTGGCCGTAGGGGAACCTGCGGCCGGATCACCTCCTAAGTAATGAATAGCCAGCCAATGCCAGCTGGAGGGGAAGTGCCGAGCCAAAGGCCGAGCCAAAGGCCGAGCCAAAGGCCGAGCCAAAGGCCGAGCCAAAGGCCGAGCCAAATATGTTGTTCTTTGTTTTCTTTAGAGGGAGAGGGCTTATGACCCGTAGAAAGGCGCTGATTGTAAAACTGGGTTAGAGAACAAAATTGATTAGCAAGTGACGTGAACAATAGTATCAACATAACGATGCCGTGAGATACGAGAAGCTTTTAACACAACGGATGAATATTTTTTCACAAGGAAATAAAAAATGAATGCAACTCCACAGAGAAATCAAATCAGTGAGCACATCTTCAGAGCGTATGACATCCGAGGAATCTATGGAAAAGACCTAACACCTCAAGTTGCGGTGTTGATTGGCAAAGGGTTCGGCACATACATTGGTGGAGTTGGAAAACACTTAGCAATCGGAAGAGATGTCAGGCTGAGCGGGGAAGCGCTGAAAAAAGCGTTGGTGAAGGGTCTCCTATCCGTCGGCTGCAACATCACAGACCTGGGATTAATCACCACTCCAGTATTTTACTGGGCTGTTGCGCACCTAAACCGTCCAGGAGGCGTTATGATCACGGCATCCCATAACCCCGCAGGATGGAACGGGTTCAAACTCTGCAGAGAAAAAGGCTTAATCGTTGGTCAAGGTTCGGGAATGGAACAAATAAGAGAAATCGTCGCAAAAAAGAAGTTTCCTAGAGCTGCTGTTCCTGGCAAAGCAGAGACTTATGATATACTAGACGAGTACAGCCGATTCATCCTTAGCAAAATAAAACTTGGAAAAAAACTCAAAGTTGTTCTCGACACGGGCAACGGGGCTGCGGGCATAACTGCTCCAGAACTCTTCAGACAACTGGGTTGCGAAGTGGATGCTCTGAATGAAGAATTAGATGGAAGGTTTCCTTCTCGCAGTCCTGAACCTACACCAGAAGCGCTGCAACAGTTGAGGGTTGAGGTGAAGAAAGCTGGCGCAGACTTCGGGGTTGGTTACGACGGGGATGGAGACCGAAGCGTGTTCGTGGATGATAAGGGAAGAATTCTCCCCGGGGATATAGTTTCGATAATTTTCGCCAAGGCATTCATTAAAAAAACCGGGGACAGGGTAGTCTACGACGTAAGCTGTTCCATGGGAGTTGAAGAATCCATAAGAGCCAGCAAGGGTGTTCCCGTTGTTGAAAAAGTTGGCAGACCGTTTATGATGCAGAGAGTTCTGAGCGAAAAAGCCGTCTTCGGAGGCGAAAGAAGCAGTCATTTCTATTTTCCAGAAATCTACGGCATAGACGACGGAACCTACACCAGTCTGAAAATGGCTGAAATAATCTCAAAGAGCCGAGAGCCTCTTTCCCAAATGGTTGATGCCCTCCCCAAATACTACTCCAGCACCGTAAACATAACCTGCCCAGATGAACACAAGTTCGCAGTTACACAGAGAACCAAGATATTTTTTAAGGAGCAGGGCTACAAAATCGTTCAAATAGATGGAGTGAAAGCATACGACACAGAGGGTTGGGTGCTCATTAGACCGTCGAACACTGAACCCTTAATCCGCGTTTTCGTCGAGGGCAAAACAAGACGCAAGCATGAGCAGCTTTTGAGTCGGGCTGAGAAAATGTTGAAAGAGGAGATTGCGAAGGCTGCATGAAAGCCATCGTTCTCGCAGCGGGTTTGGGCAAACGCCTAGCAGCGATTACAACTCAAACGCCCAAGGTGTTAGTGAAAATCGGAGACAAGACTCTCATAGAACACAATGTTGACAAGTTGCAAAAAATTGGGGTAAATGAAATCGCCTTAGTGATTGGGTACAAGGGAGAGATGGTCAAGAAGGTTTTGGGTAAAGCAGTAGCCTACTATGAGCAGCGCGAACAGTTGGGAACAGCAAACGCCTTTCTCTGCGCAGAAGCCTTCGTGAATGAACCCTATTTTCTAGGCATGAACGGAGACATGTTCTTCACTGACCCGCTGACAGATTTTATTAGGTTGAAGCCGCCAGCCATCGCAGTCTATCGTGTAGAAGATACGCGCCGATATGGGAGAATGGAAATCAAGAGCGGAAAACTGGTTGCGGTTAAGGAAAAAATCGGGGAAGAGGCCCCCGGTTTCGTCAACGCCGGTGTCTATCTGTTCGGGAAACAGATTTTCGACTGGATTAGGAAGACTCCGCTTAGCCCAAGAAAAGAGTATGAGATAACAGACACTGTGCAGATGATGATTAATCGAGGCAAACAATTCTCGGTCTACGAATTGAAGGGCTTCTGGACCGACATCACCTACATTACTGACTTGGAAAGGGTAAAACGCCTATTAGAGAAGAAGAAAAGCACAGTTTAGATGAGAGTCATTCTCGCTTGATGAGTAAACAAGGTTTTAGAGCAGAACAATTTTTGCTTCCATCGTTCTTGTGTTCAGAATAGCCATCGATGGTTTTCCTGTCAAGTAGCCACAGACCTCGCCTGGGTTGATTATCAGAGTCTTACCCTTCTTGTAGGCTTTAGCCTCATGAACATGCCCGTGCACAATCACGTCGTAGCAGTCGGATGAAATCAGAGACTTGAGTAGTTCAGAGGCACCGGGTGGACCTCCAGGTTCTCCGCCGTGCAGCAACGCAATGCGTAAGCCATCGATTTTTACTTCAGCAAAGACGCCTCGAATCTCTAAACCAAACTCGGCGAAACGTCTCTTCAAGAATTCGTGGTCGCCGTCGTTGTTGCCGAAAACACCTATAAACTTGCCCTTGAAGGGTCTGAAATGAGGAATCACAAACGGTGAGATGTAGTCGCCAGCATGAAGGACCAATTCAACCTTTTCGTCCATAAGTTTCTTTACAGCCTTGTCAACTAAGGGCAAATTGTCATGTGTATCCGACATAATGCCCACAATCATTGAATTCTCACCTTTGATGTTTTAATTTGGGCTCGGCAACTGTTTAATCTTTGCTTGTTTCTTCCAGAAGTTTTTTGCCGTGTTCGTAGCCTTTCTCGAAAGCTGTGAGGTTGAGTTTTTCTGTTCCTTTTGGAATGTTGCTTAGCAGAGAGTTTTTGAAGGCTTCTGCGGTGGTTATGCCTGTCAGAGCGACTAAAGCGCCCAGCATGACAACGTTGGCTACTATGGTTTTGCCCAGTTCTTCAGCCATTTTTGTCGAAGGCACTTTGAAGACTCGTGCGTTGCCTGTGAACTCGTGTCGTGGCACCATGTCGGGGTCCAATAGAAGAGTTCCGTTTGGTTTGATTGTGTCTGCGTACGTGTTGAAGGCTTCTTGTGACAGAACCACCAAAACGTCCGGTTCAACAACTTTGGGATAGTCGATTTCTTCGTCTGAAATCACCACTTCCGACTTGCACGAGCCGCCCCTTGACTCAGGACCATAAGATTGAGTCTGAACCGCGTTTTGGTTGCCATGAATGCACGCTGCCATGGCTAGCATTAACCCTGCCCTAATAACGCCTTGACCGCCAAAGCCTGCCAACCTAACCTCTATTCGCATCTTGCTTTTTTCTCCCCTTTCATGTCACTTTTTCTCTGAAACTCTAGTCGCCATTTCTCTAAGCAATCGCCCATAACTTGGTTTCTCAATGTCTATGAATTCGCCGACCACTATGCGATTAGGTGTAATTTCCGCCTTAGCTGGGTCGGAGAAGTGCTGAACCACGGAGGCTTCTTTGAACCACTGCATCATTTTTAAACCTGTCTCCATCTTGTTGTATCGTCCAAAGATTTCTGGGCATTGAGAAACCACTTCTATGAATGAGAAGCCTTCTTTCTGCAACGCCTTCTTTATGGATTCGGTCAACCAACGAGTGTGAAGAGTGGTCCATCGGGCTACGTAGACCGCACCGCAGGCAGCAGCCAAATGAACAAGATTAAACGCTTGCTCAATGTTTCCATAGGGCGTGGTTGGAGTCCAAGCCTCTAACGGCGTGGTCGGTCCATATTGTCCGCCCGTCATGCCGTAGATGAAGTTGTTGGCGCAAATAACCTGTATATCCAAGTTTCTGCGGGCGGCGTGGATAAAGTGGTTGCCTCCGATGGCGAAGAGGTCGCCGTCGCCGCTGATGACTACTACTTTTAGCTCGGGGTTGGCGAGTTTAACGCCTGTAGCAAATGCTATGGGTCGGCCGTGGGTTGTGTGAAACGAGTCTGTGTTGGTGTAGCCCGAAACTCGACCTATGCAGCCTATACCCGAAACAGCCACAACTTTGTTCATGTCGATGTTTAACTCGTCTAAAGCCTTTGCAAAACAATTCAGAATGATTCCGTTTCCACAACCTTCACACCAGATGTGGGGAATGCGGTCTTTTCTCAAGAATTTCTCGTAAGGATGCGGCAGCTCTTCCATCACTTTGGCATCCTCCTTACCGCGTCTAGAATTTCGTCTGGCTTGTGCGGCTCCTCACCCAACTTGGGCAGAAAGACTACTGGTGTTTCTTTGGCGGCTCTCTCCACTTCACGCACGATTTGACCGCAGTTCATCTCTGGAACCACTATTGTTTTCACTCGCCTAGCCATATGAGCAACCTGCTCTTCGGGGAACGGCCAAAGAGTCACTGGCCGCAGCAAACCCGCCTTGATTCCAATTGTTCTCGCTTTCCTAACGGCGCTCAAGGCTGCTCTCGCTGCGATTCCATAAGCCACCACGACCACTTCTGCATCTTCCAGCATGGTGTTTTCAACTCGGATAATCCTCTCCTTATTCTTGCGAATCTTGTCGCAGAGTCGCTGAACAAGTCTTGTCTGGGCGTCAGCGCTTTCAGTCCTGGGATAACCGCGTTCATCGTGAGTTAGCCCGGTTGCGTGGAAACGATAGCCTTCTCCGAAAACAGCCATGGGCGGAACCAAATCTTCATCTGGCTTAAACGGTGCAAACTCGTTGTCAGGTGGAACCGTGGGCTTCTTGCGATTCACGATTTTTATGGACTCTTCGTCGGGAATGTTCAAGCGTTCCCACATGTGCCCAACAATTTCGTCGGCTAAAACGAAGACTGGAACCCTATAGGTTTCGGCGAGGTTGAAAGCCTCTACGGTTAAGTTGAACATTTCCTGCACAGAGGATGGGGCTAAAGCGATGATTTCGTAGTCGCCGTGCGAACCCCACCGTGTCTGCATGACGTCTTGTTGTCCAGGCATGGTTGGTTGACCCGTGCTGGGACCGCCTCTCATGACATTCACGATGACACTTGGTGTTTCAGTCATCACTGCTAAGCCGATGTTTTCCATCATGAGACTGAAGCCTGGACCAGACGTGGCTGTCATGGCTTTGACGCCTGCGTAAGACGCTCCAATAACCGCAGCCATCGATGCAATTTCATCTTCCATCTGAATATAGACTCCGCCAACTTCTGGCAGGCGGCGAGCCATGTGTTCAGCGATTTCGGTGGCAGGCGTAATGGGATAACCCGCGAAGAATCTGCAACCAACAGCCAATGCGCCCTCTGCGCAGGCAATGTCTCCGCTCATGAAGCGTCGTCCAGAACGCACAACTCGGGCTCTCTTAACAGAAACAGAAGTTGCAGTCATTTAGCAGCCTTCCTTACAATCCTTTTCCGTAGTGAATATAGCGAAGTCAGGGCAAACCGCCGAGCAGAAGTCGCAGAGGACACAAGTGTTTTCGTTTCTAACCCTAGGTGGGTGAACACCCCGGGCGTTTAATTCATTGGATTCTTCCAGCACTTTCTTCGGGCAGAATTCGATGCAGAAGCCGCAGCCCTTGCATCTGTCCTTTATCAAATGGACCTCGCCTATCGGAGGCTTGGCTTTGTCGGCGTCTAATGGTCTGCGCCAAGTTCGAACAGGCATCAAAGACACCTTTTTTAGCCTCTCTCCGTCATCTTCTTCGACTTCTCTATTTCTTCTGTGCTCACACTGTTCACGATGCCTTGCATCTCTTTGATTCTTAACGCTATCTTCTCGCCCTCAGCAGCGCTTATCCAAGCCAACTGCAAACGATTCTTGTCCAAGCCAAGCCTTTCCATCTTCTTCCATAAGCGCTCCACTCGCTTCTGAGTTTGATAGTTAGCATTGATGTAGTGGCAGTCGCCCAGATGGCAACCCGCAACAAGCACGGCAGCCGCCCCACGTGCAAACGTGTGCTCCACAAGCTTGGGCGCCACTCTACCCGAACACATGGTTCGGATTATCCGCACGTTAGTAGGATACTGCATTCGACTGACGCCGGCAAAGTCAGCTCCAGCATACGAGCACCAGTTGCAACAAAAAGCCACGATTTTCTTGTCGGCATCGAACTCAGTTGCAGCATCAATCTGCGCCAACAGCTGAGCATCTGTGAAATGACGCATGATTATGGCGTTGAAGGGGCACTCAGCGCTGCAAGTGCCACAGCCTGAGCATGCGGCTTCTATGAGTTCAACCTTCTTCCTTTCTGGAATCACCGTGATCGCGTTGAATGGACAGACCTTGGCGCACATTTGGCAGCCTGTGCAGTTTTCTGGAATCAGCTTGGAGGTTATGGCTTCAACTGTGACCTTGCCCTTAGCCATCAAAATGCTCGCTCGAGCGGCTGCGGCGCTCGCTTGGGTTACGCTATCCTTAATGTCTTTGGGTGATTCGGCGCAGCCCGCTAGGAAAACGCCTCCAGTTGGGGCGTCAACTGGGCGGAGTTTTGGATGTGCCTCCATGAAGAATCCGTCGGGCGTGCGGGATAGAGTGCAAAGTCTCTGTATAACTTCGCTGTCTTGTCTAGGTTCGAGACCTATTGATAGAATGACCATGCCCACTTTCGTCTTGTAAACCTCTTTCTGTAAGGTGTTCTCGCCCACCAGCCACAAATCGTGGGTCTTCTTGTTCTGAACTATCTCTGTAGGCAACCCCCTAACGAACAAAACGCCCTCTTTGCGGGCTCGCTTGTATAGGTCTTCGAATCCCTTGCCAAACGCCCTAATGTCCACGTAGTAAACGTAGATTCTGGTGTCGGGCCAATGTTCCTTTATGAGCAAGGCGTCTTTAATCGTGTTCATGCAGCACACATTGCTGCAATACAAGTTGCCACTTTCAGAGCGGCTGCCCACGCACTGCACAAAAGCTACGGAATCAGGTATCTGCATGTCACTGGGGCGGATTAAGCGACCGCCTGAGGGTCCGCCAGCGTTGATTAGGCGTTCAAACTCTAGTGAGGTTATGACGTTCGGGTATTTAGTGTATCCATAATTGACCAGCGTGGCTGGGTCGAAGACGTCTGCGCCCGTGGCAACGATTATCGTGCCTACATCCAACTCTAAAGTTTCGGGTTGCATGTTGAAGTCGATGGTCTTGCGTTCGCAGGCTTTGATGCACTTGTCGCAGACAATTATGTTCTCCTTGTTCAGGCAGAGATTACGGTCTATGATGTAGGTTGAGGGAACCGCCTGCGCAAACGGAGTGTAAATAGCGTGTCTTGTCGCTAAGCCCACGTCGAACTCGTTTGGCGCTGTAATCGGACAGGCTGGGGCACAGTCGCCGCAGGCTGAGCAATCTTTGGTAACGTATCTTGGCTTCTTTAGGACCTTGACTTTAAAGTTGCCGATGTAACCCTTAACCTCCAAGACTTCGCTGTTTGTCAACAATTCAATGTTGGGGTGCCTACCTGCATCTGACATCTTCGGCGCTAGGATACAGATTGAGCAGTCCATGGTTGGGAAGGTTTTATCGAGCTGAGCCATTCTTCCGCCTACGCTGGGCGACTTCTCAACCAAGTACACTTTATAACCCGTGTCGGCCAAGTCGAGTGCTGCTTGTATGCCGGCGACTCCTCCGCCTATGACTAGAGCCTTCTGTGTTATTGGGACAACCATCTCCTCTTCTGGCTCTAACAAAGCCGCCTTTGCCACAGCCATGCGAACCAAGTCCTTAGCCTTCTCTGTGGCTGCCTCCTTCTCCTGTAAATGAACCCAACTGCAGTGTTCACGGATGTTAGCCATCTCAACCAAGTATTTGTTTAACCCAGCCTCTTCACACGCTCTTCTGAAGGTGGGCTCATGCAAGCGAGGCGAACACGAAGCCACAACCACACGGTTTAGCCTATGCTCCCGAATGTCTTTCTTGATGAGTTCCTGTCCCTGATCAGAGCAAGTGTAACGATTGTCTTGGGCCAACACAACATTGGGCAGAGTCGCAGCAAATTTGGCAACCTGCTTGCAGTCAACCGTGCCTGCTATGTTTAAGCCGCAGTGGCAGACGTAAACGCCTATACGTAAGTCTTCTCTCTGTTGAGTTTGACTCTGAGCCTCACTCAAGTCTGCTTCCTCTCCTCCAAAATCGGTTCTATTTTTCGAACTTTTTCACTTCTTAAATAGTGGTCCATGCACTCGGCTGCCTTTTTGCCGGCTACAATGGCTTCGATGACCGTTGCGGGTCCAGTCACGCAGTCTCCGCCTGCAAACACGCCTAGTTGACTAGTTTCAACCGTGAAGGGTTCAACTGCGATAGCATTTCCTTCGTTGATTTCGATTTCTGTTGGCAGAAACGAGAGGTCTGGAGCCTCACCGATTGCCAGAATCACGGTTTCGATTGGAATCGTAAACTCTGAGCCTTCTAGGGGTATAGGTGTTCTTCTACCGGTTTCGTCAGGTTCACCCAGCGTCATCTTGACACATTCTATTCCCTTGACCTGTTCATTCTTGCCTAGAATTCTTTTTGGTGCAACTAAAAACTGAATCTTGACGCCTTCGCCTTCGGCTTCGCTGATTTCGTAGGGGTTCGCTGGCATTTCTTCCTTGCTTCTTCGATAAAGAATAGTTACTTCCTTTGCGCCCAGTCTAAGTGCTGTTCGAGCCGAATCGATTGCTACGTTGCCACCGCCGATAACTGCTACACGCTGGCTAACTTTGACTTTTTCATTCTTGTTCGCTTGTCGTAAGAAGTCGAGGGCATCGTACACTTGGTTCAAGTTTTCGCCCTCAACGCCGAGTTTTCGCGTCTTGTGAGCGCCCACCGCAATGAATATGGCCTTGAATCCTTGTTGCCAAATTTGGTCAAAGGTTAGGTCTCTGCCGATTTTGATGTTGTTTTTTATCTCTACACCTAGGTCTTGTATGTGTTGGATTTCGGCGTCTAGAAAGTTCCTTGGGAGTCTAAAGCTGGGTATGCATTGTTTGAGCATCCCGCCTGGCTGTGATGAGGACTCGAAGACGGTGACGCTGTAGCCTTTCTTAACTAGTTCGTGAGCGGCTGTGAGTCCAGCTGGTCCAGCGCCAACTATGGCTACCTTTTCGCTTGGGGCTTCAGCTTGGGGCGCTGCTCTCGTTTTTCTTTTCTTTCCCACTGAGTGCTTGGTTAAGCTTTCTAGGGTGTTGTAGAGTTCGACTCTTTCAGGGTGAAGACAAACTAGGCTGAAGGAGCTGGGAAACGGGATTTCTTCACGTACTATTTCAAGGGCTCTCTTGAAACCTTCCAGTCGTCCTTGCGCCCTGACAATTTTTCTCACTGACAAAAGGATTTCGGGAACCCTCAGCCTTTGTGGACAACGCCTAAAGCAGCGGTAACACCAGGCGCACAGCCACAGTGCTGGGTCTGTTATGGCTTTTTCTGGGTTGTGGTAGATTTCTTCTAGAAGGATGCGTGGATTGTAATGATCTGGAATGAGTTCGTTCATGGGGCAGCTTGCCGTGCATATGCCGCACTCAAAACAGTACTTTAACTTTTCAGCGTCTAACAGATGTTCCAAAACCTCGTGTGGAATCGGGGTTTTTTCGCGTTTCAACAGCTGTCCCTCTTAAAGAAAGGCGGAGTCTAAGATATAAAAGTTTACAAATGTAAACCTCTGGTCTCAGCAAAACCCTGATTCAACGGAGCCAATCTGCCAGAGTAATTTCACATGTGTTGTAGTATTCTTTGGCAGGCACTAACCCTGAGTGGATAGACGATCTAGATGACCCCCACGCCATCCTTGCAGTTATCCTCTGCCTCTTTCAAATGATACATTTCATATTTGGATCCTAGTAGGCTCCAAATAGAGGGGCTAGGCTAACCCAGCGCACACACACGTAAAAAATGAATCAAGCTTGTCTCTTGGTTCCAACTAACAGCGCATAACCTATGCCGCCTTTCTCCACAAAATCAACCATTTCATCGACCACTCTCGCTTTTCTATGTTTTAACGCTTGAGCAAACAACCCCAAGTTCATCATCTCCCTAACGTCTCTGGTGAAGTCAACCGTTTTGATATCCGTTAACCCCGCCTTCCTCATCATTTCCACATATTCGTTTAAGGACACGGCACCCCCCACGCATCCACAGTAGAGCCCTTGATCCTGCCTCATGGCTTCAGGCATAGGCGCCCACGTAACAACATCATGCATGATCACTCTCCCACCCAGCTTCAAAACACGCACTTTCTCGTTTAAAGCACTCTGCTTGTCTTGGATAAGACAAACAACACACTCGCTAAGAACCGCATCAAACGAATTATCAGGAAAGGGCAGTTCCAAGGCGTTTGCCTGATGAAACTCAGCAATTTTTTCAAGACTTCGCTTCTTGGCTTTCTCTCTAGCCAGAGCTATTCCCTCAGACGAGAAGTCTATGCCCACCGCTTTGCCCGTTGGTCCCACTCTCTCAGCGATGGTTAACACTGTCTCCCCGCTTCCAGAGCCAATGTCCAGAACCTTCATTCCTTTTTTTGGCATCAATTCTTTTAAAAGTGCTTCGTGCGCTGAAGGCATGCTTGCTAAGCTTTTAGGCTGAGTCGACTTCGTCGCTTTCAGGCTTGCCCACCGCTGTCCGTAAGCTTCTTTCACGGCTTCCTCTACACTAGTAGCCGAACTTGGCTGACAGCAACCTTGATTTAAGTTTGGTTCACAACAACTTTTGTCTTCGCTCATGTTTGTTCACCTGAAGAGTTCAGTTAAGATTGGTCCAAACTTTTTCTTAATGCTGTCCGCCAACTCGTCTGCCCTGACCATTGTGATGCAACACACTTTTCCATCTTTCTCACAGGTCATTACGGCTAATTTTTCACCCGCCTTGATTCCCAGCTTATCTCTCAAGTCTTTGGGCAGAACCAGTTGACCCCGTTCGTCTACACTCACTAGCCCTGTTAGATTGCAACAACCTTCTTCCCCGCACACGCTCTGTCACCTCCATGTGAGAGAAAATCAAGTTCAGAATATTTAAACCTTTCTGATTTTTCTGATAAATCAGAAACAAGAAGCGGTCTCTTTTCCAAACATAGTTTCATTCTTTATATAGTAGCTTGTGTAGGTTATACGAAGGCGTGAATATTCATGGGCAAGCGGATCCGTGTCCAACGAAGAGGCAAAGGTGGACCCACTTGGAGGGCGCTCACTCACAAGAGAGTGGCGGCTGTCCATTATCCTCCGTTGTCCAAAAAAGAGATAGAAGCCTATATTCAGGGCAAAATCGAAGAGATTGTTCATGAGCCGGGAAGAGGCTCCCCTCTCGCCTTGGTTAAACTTGAAACCGGAGAGGATTACTATTCGGTTATGCCTGAAGGCGTGTTTCAAGGCCAAACTATACAGATAGGGAGCAAGGCTTCGGTGGATATTGGCAACGTCATGCCTTTGGGCGACGTTCCCGCGGGATCCATGGTCTGCAACATTGAGCTTCAGCCCGGCGACGGTGGCAAAATCTCCCGTTCGTCGGGTTCCTATGCAACGGTGGTGGCGCATACGCCTTTGGGGACTATGATAAAGTTTCCGTCTGGGAAGACACGTTATTTAAACGACTTGTGCCGAGCAATGATAGGCGTTGTCTCTGGTGCGGGTCGAGTGGACAAACCCTTCCTTAAGGCTGGGTCAATGTTTCATTTGATGCGGGCTAGAGGACGCAAGTATCCACGTACAAGAGGTGTTGCCATGGTTGCGGCTGTTCACCCTTATGGAAGCAGTAAGAGGGGTGGAAGAAAGGTGACCACGGTTGCACGAGGCGCGCCACCAGGCAAAAAAGTGGGTTTAATTGCGGCCAGAAGAGCGGGAAGAGGGGGAAGGAGAAAGGCGTAAGGGAACAGCATTCGTGTTTCCAACAAGTTAATTAACCCCAAAACCAACAAGATGAAGTCAGAACAAGAAGGAAAAGCTATGCCCAAAGAATTTCATTATCGTGGCTATACGCTTGAAGGTTTGCAAGCTATGTCTATGGACGAGTTTATACGCCTCTTGCCGTCAAGGCAACGTCGAAGCTTGTTACGTGGGCTCAATCAGGAACAGAGAATACTGCTTGAGAGTGTGAGAAAGACTAAGGAAGCATCGAAACAGGGGCAGAAAACTGTGGTTAAGACCCACGCTCGTGACATGGTCATCTTGCCTGAGATGGTGGGCGTCACGCTACTGGTTCATAATGGGAAGGAGTTCACCGCTGTTGAAATAATGCCTGGGATGATTGGGCATGTTTTGGGCGAGTTTGCTATAACTAACAAGCCTGTGAAGCACGGTACGCCTGGGATAGGCGCGTCTAGGTCAAGCATGTACGTGCCATTGAAGTAGTAAAAAGAAAACAAATTTTGTGTTTGTGTGTGCGCTGGGCTAGCCTAGCCCCTCTATTTGGATCCTAATAGGGTTCTAATAGGCTGGCGTCTCTGGCTGAGGTTGTTGTTTTTTTTAATGATGCTGTTTTGGATTGCTTGTTTACTGTGGCTTGGTGGCTAGTTTTTACGGTGTTGCACGCATCTCGGTTGACATTGACGTTATAGCGAAGGAACTATGCTATTTTTGTTCCGTATGCTTTTGGTGTTGGCGTGTTGTCGTAGACCTCTTCCACGTTGAATATGTAGACTGGTCTTTCTATCTTGCGCTTTTCAGGCGGCATATAGTGAAAGGCATCGTGGACGGCGCTGACAAACTCGTGGTATAAGCTTTCTAAGTGGATGTCAAGCCAGCCGTGCAGTTCAAAGCTGATGTTGGGGGGTCGATAGAAGAGGAGGCATGCTGTTCGATTCTTTTGGACAATGTTCCATGTGTGCTTAGATGACCAGGGCTTGCTTTTGGCTAGCTCCATCGTTGACATTTTGGCGAAGTCTACGGATTTGTGTGCCGCTTCCTCTGAGAAGTAGATGTATTCCATAAGTAGAAGCATGGCTTCACGTTGATACTTTTTCGTTGCATCATCAATCCTAGCCTTGTCTCCACCAGCCTCACCGAACAGCTTGTCGCCCTTTTCCAAGTGTTGCTTAAAGGCTTGAGTAGCCGTTAGTAGCCTCTCTTTCTTTAAAACGTAGCCCACGCCCACGATTTTGGCGTTGACAAAGATGGAGCCCTCGTCGCGCTGATAGGCTGTGCACAGGGCTGGGTTGTGTCTCGTGCTATCCAGGAAGAATTTGTTCATGTCTAGTTCATGTTTGCCTTCGAGGAACAGTTTGGCATTGTCCCGTCTGGGATAATAATTCCACTTCAGAAATTGTTCAGGCAACTCCACAACCATGTGTTGCGTCTCCTTTTTTGATTCATTTTTTGTCAATCTTTCAAGACTTCTCGTGTCTTGCTTATGGCGACCTCTAACTGTTTGGCGTCCCATTTTTCTGCTAGATGAAGGTTTCTGTAGAATTCGAAAAATGGCTTCGCGTCAGCGGCTAAACGTTGTATCATGTCCACATGGTTTTCACCATTGCAAATCTCCGCTTTCAGTTTAGCGCCTCGTCTGTTGAGAATGTGGAAGCCCAACCAATAGGCCGAGTATCGAAGAGAAAGCATGGATCCAATGAGGTTTCCTTTACGCAGGCAGCTTTTAGCATTCTCGAATTCAGTGCGTGGACCCAACCGTTTTGCGCCCCATTCTGCGTCGACAAATTCCTTTAATCTAAACAGCAAGCTTTCAACCAGATTGTAGTCCAAAGCCACCGCATCGTTCACAAGGTCGAAAACGGAAGCGAGATTCTTTTCTTTGTCCTTGATGAAGTGAAGTTTTAGGCTGAGCTCCTTTGGTCGAAAACTGGGAATCAAACCATGCTTCATAATGTGAGCGGCAGAAAGACAGGTCAAGGCTTCTCGTAGACAAATTAAGGAAGCAAATGTGTCATGCGTAGCCAGATAGCGCTCTGAACGGCGTAAATTGTCTTCGGCTTGACTGGCAGCTGGCTGGATTTCGCTTTCTCGCCACTTCCACTCTTTTGCCTTTGCCTTCCACTTAGCAAGCCTCCTTGAAGGGTCTGTCAGTATTGAACAACTTTGCATGAATTCAACCCAAAGGCTTGCCCACATCCACGTGTCAGGTTTATTTCGGAGTTTCTCGTCTTCGAATGTTTGGACAAACGTAACGATAGGATAACGCCAGACCTCCACCCTGACATCATCTATTCTTCTCTCTTCTTTGCCCACCTGAATATCAGCTGCAACTGTGTTGTAAACAACTGCCAAGTCAAGGTCGCTTTCCTCGTGTATGTCACCAGAAACTGCAGATCCAAAGAGGAAAGCGCCGATAGCATACTTTTCTTTCATTAAATCTTCACACAAAACTTTAGCTAGTTCCAGCATCTTCTGCAATCTAGCTTTCTTGTTCATTTTTTAAGCTTCCATCTCTGTAACAGTTATGTAAACTTGAAGTATTCTGTGAGTCTTTTCTGAAACAGCGCATCCTGCAACAGCCTACTGCTGCTCACCCATCTTTGAAGGGGAATCTGGAACTGGCTGGCAATACGGTTTAGCGCTTCACCCAAAGTGTTGAACTTTAAAGGTGTCTGTTTTATGGCGTTGCGCACGTTCTCTCTCACTTGCCAAACTCCAACTGGCATGATGTAGCCTGGATGAGCCTCACGTAAAACAATCACGGTTGCTTGGCGTCTCTCCTTTGCCAGCAACTCGCAGACTGCCAAGCGTGCGGCGTAGTAGCATCCGCCTATGTCTGCGTATGTTGTGCGCCCCTCGTAGCCTTCCCAATCTGAATACATGACAACGCTGCGCCCAGTCGGGTTCCAGATGGTGCCTGGATACCAAGCCTCCATAGCTTCATAGCTCCAAGCCTGAGGCAACATCAAAACCTCAAAAATGTTGTCTAAGTAACGTGACTCATAAAGACGATACTCGTTGATTTCGGGAAACGTCTTGATTCTCTCCATCAAATCTTTTGAGAGGATACTGTCAACGGCAGTGATGCTCCAGCGAGTTGGCACCAAGCGTCGGTTCAGTTTCAGCCCAAAAGCGCCCACACTGAACGAGCGCTGAATCTTAGTGACTAACACTCCCTTTTCATAAAGGCTGCAAACCGCATCCGTAGCCTTCAAATCAGTATCGTAGTAAGCCTTCTCGATTTGCTGATCCCAACGAGCTGTGCCAACCCTTAAGTCGCGCAGGGGCGCAGACGGACCGAACGGCTGAACCTCATCGTCTAAAACCAAGTTGCGGCGAGGAGGCTTCGTCAAAGCTAACTCCACATCAACGGGATTAACAGACAAAGCGAGTTCTCGCGTCTGGTCCATGATTTTGCCCGCCTCCTCAAATCGGCGCACATGCACCCTATGCTTCCCTCGAATCAGCAGTGAGCGGAAGCCTACGATTTCGTCTATTGATTTGCCGAACCACAGTTCAGGCAAGTCGTAGAGGCTTGTGTCCTCGTGCACGGGCGGCACCATGGGACCAGCATAGACGTAGGGATAGCCAATTCTGCCAACAAAAACGCTGGGCGGAGAGGCACCGTCCACATTTATACCCTTGATGAGCGGCATGGTTTTCAGGTAGAAGTTGGCTCTAACCAGCAGCGGGCAACGAGTCTTTCCACACAAAAACTTGCCGCCCTTGCAGGCTACGCACAAGCCTTTTCCCCAAGCCACGCCCGAAGCCTTAGCTACAAGATAATCAGCATTGTAATTCAAGTCAGCCGCCAAGCTGGCATTGTTAAGAAGTTCCAGTATCCAGAGGTTGTCCTTCCTATCTGTTCTTTCAGTTTTTTTCTTTCTCGACGCCTCAACCAGTCTCTTCATGTTGTATGGCACGCAGTCTCTAATCTGATAAAAAGATAATACAACTTAAAAACAAGTCGATTTCCTTCTTGGAACCGTAGAATCACAACAAGCTATGACCCTGAAGGGAAAGCAGAAAACTTTAAGTTCCGTTTCTCCACAAGACTTCAAGCTGTTAAAGAAGGCGGTCTTATACGAAAGAAGAGTTAATCATCTTCAAGGTCTAGGCAACCCGTGGCTGACTTCATCTGCGTTATCAAGGAGGTAGAGCAACATCATTGAACTCCACAACCCAAATTCTTGAAATTCTGATTGTTGTACTCGTGTCGATAGAAGTGGTAGAGCTGTACTTTAACTTACGTGCGATAAAAACTCATGAAAGAGAATTAAACGGACACTTAACCGAATTAGAGCAGCATTCCAAGAAAATTGAAACTTTCATGAACCTTGTCAGTCAGCTGGATGAACACATTAAAACTTTGGATAAACTTCTGCGGAAAAATGAGCCTCCTGAAAAATAGAGCGTTTGCTCAAGTGAGGGCATAGAGAGCAATTAACGGAGCAAACACAGTCGCAACCAACGTCATAACTGTAATCATCGTGTTGAGCGAGGGACCAGCAGTGTCCTTAAATGGGTCACCCACTGTGTCACCAATAACCGCAGCCTTGTGCGCTTCTGAACCCTTACCGCCGAACTTTCCAGCTTCAATGTATTTTTTCGCGTTGTCCCACATGCCGCCTGAATTAGCCATTAGCAAAGCGAAAATTATTCCTGTGATTATACTTCCTGCAAGAAAACCTGAAAGGGCTGCGGAACCCAGCAGAAAGCCCACAGCCAATGGAGATACTATTGCTAAGACACCTGGGAGAACAAGCTCTTTTAATGCTCCCTTTGTTGCTATGTCAACACATCTAGCGTAATCTGGTTTAGACGTTCCTTCCATTATGCCCGGATTTTCTTTAAATTGTCTCCTTATCTCCTCCACCATTCTGTAACCATTTTTCCCAACGGCCAGAATCAACAACGCAGAAAACAATGGAGGCATCATCGCACCCAGGAAGATGCCTCCCACGACTTTGGGATCTACTAAGTCGATGACCTTTACCCCAACCACTATCGCATAGGCATGGAACAGCGCAATGACCTGCAAGGCAGCCGCGCCTATAGCGAAGCCTTTGGTTATGGCTTTTGCAGTGTTTCCAGCAGCATCCAACCTGTCTGCCATTTCTATTACCTTTTCGCCTAAGCCTGACTGCTCTGCAATGCCCTTAGCGTTGTCTACGATTGGTCCGTAAGCGTCAGCGGAAATTATCATTCCCAGTGTGGCTAACATCCCGACTGCAGCTATTGCAATGCCGTAGAAAGGATCCAAACCATAGACTGTGGCGATATTCCATGAAGCCAACATTGCAACAACTATGCCAATAATAGGTGGGACAATGCTCATTATGCCGTACGAAAAACCAGACAAAATACTTATGGCAGCTCCAGTTTTGGCAGATTCAGCGGTCTTCAACACAGGAGTTCTATCTATAGATGTGAAAAAGTCAGTTGTTATTCCTATAACCATTCCAGCAACCAACCCTGCAACAGCAGAGAAAAATATGCCAAGTCCACGGTCACCTATTTGTAAAGAACTAACCATAAGAAACGTCAAAACTGCAAAAATGAAGCATGTTGCAAATGTTCCACGGTTGAGCGCCGCGCCTGGGTTGCCTCTTCTCCCAACCCTTACAAAAAGCAGTCCCAATATGGACGCAAATATTCCTGATGCTTTAATCAACAGTGGAAGAATGACATACGTGGTTTGGCCTACATAAGTTTCTGCACCGATTATCATTGCGGCAATAGTGCCTGCGATGTAAGAGTCGATGAGGTCTGCGCCCATTCCAGCCACATCGCCAACATTATCGCCCACGTTATCAGCAATGACAGCTGGATTGCGGGGGTCATCCTCGGGAATGCCTATCTCAACCTTTCCGACCAGGTCTGCGCCAATATCCGCAGTTTTTGTATAGATGCCTCCTCCTGCCTTTGCGAAAAGTGCTAGTGCACTTGCGCCGAAGCTAAAACCTAAAACAGTGTCTAAAGCAACTTTTGGATCCTGATAAATATTGTTAAAAACATAGTAAAGTACGCTTGCTCCAAACAGAGCCATGCCCACAATGGATAATCCCATAACTGCTCCGCCAAAGAATGCAACTGAAAACGCTTGATTCAAGCCTTTTCTAGCAGCGTTTGAGGTTCTCACGTTGGCTCTTACCGCAGCATTCATTCCGAAGTATGCGGCTATCGTGGTGCAAACAGAGCCAAGAACATAGGCTAGAGCCATAAAAAAGTTAAAGAAGATTCCGATTATTATTGCCATAGCCGCAACGAACACTGCCAGAGTTTTGTTCTGTCTTTTTAGGTAGGCAACTGCGCCTTCTTTTATGGCTGCTGAGATCTCTTGCATTCTGGGGTTTCCACTGTCTTGCTTGCTCACATAAAAGAACAAGTAAACTGCGACTGCGATTGAGGCCAACCCAGCCAACGGTGCAATTATCAGCCACTCCATCCTTGAGTTCTCCTGAATTCAATGTCTTCCTTCTGAGACGTTAATTCGCGTATATAAAGAAAACTGTTGTCAAAACTCTTATAGGTCTAACGCCCTAGAATTTGGGCTCTAAACCAAAAAGGGAAGTATAAAACATGAGCGAGAAACTTGCCAATCCTGCGCCACTTGGACTATTAGGCTTCGGCATGACCACGGTGCTCTTGAACTTGCATAATGCGGGTCTCTTTGAACTGAACAGTATGATTCTGGCTATGGGTCTAGCCTACGGCGGGTTGGCTCAGGTCATCGCTGGAGTAATGGAATACAGGAAGGGCAACACGTTTGGCACCGTTGCCTTCACCTCTTATGGATTGTTCTGGTGGTCATTAGTGATCTTGCTTGTCTTTCCCGAGATTAGTTTCTTCCGCACCAACGCACCATCTGCGCTTCAACGGTCCTCTGAATCAGCCATGGCTGCATACTTCTTCATGTGGGGGCTTTTCACTCTCGCCATGTTCTTCGGCACGCTGAAAGCAAATCGTGCAGTTCAATTCGTGTTCATGAGTTTGGCCATACTATTCTTTCTGCTGACGATTCGAGACGCCTTTCGAATCACAGGACTGTACGCCAAGGCTGTTGGGGTAGAGGGCATAATTTGTGGCTTCAGCGCCATCTACTTGGCACTCGCCGAAGTTCTTAACGAGGCGCATGGGAAAACGATTCTGCCGATCTGGCCAACCGCATAGTAAGCACAGTCAACAAGTTTTTAGCAGAATTAGCACGCAATGACTTTTTTATTGCGCTCAAGCAAAGACGAGTTTGCAGGAAACGAGCTTCTAGAAGCAGAAAAAACTTCGCGTTATGCTTTTATAGCGATGTCATGGTTATTAAGCACTTCCTAAAGGTGAAAAGAGATTTGGAACGGTCAGCTCTTCCCTTTGAGCAGAAGCTCTCTCCCACGACAAAGAAGTACCTGGAGATTTATCAGGAATCAATTCACGACCCTGAGAAATTCTGGGACAGCGAGGCGAGAAAACTTGAATGGTTTAGAATGTGGGACAAAGTGTTGGAGTGGAATCCACCCTTTGCCCGCTGGTTTGTCGGAGGTCTCCTCAACGCTTCTTATCTCTGCCTAGATAGACACGTCAAAACTTGGCGTAGAAGCAAAGTTGCCATATACTGGGAAGACGAGTTTGGCAACGCCAAAACTTGGAGTTATTCCCAACTGCACTCCGAAGTCAACCGTTTCGCTTCTGCGCTGCAGAAGTTTGGGATAAGCAAAGGGTCGCGAGTAGCGGTTTATTTGCCCTTGATACCGGAATTGCCGATAACAATGCTTGCTTCGGCACGGTTAGGTGCAATTCACACTGTGGTGTTCTCGGGCTTCAGCGCCCAAGCCTTAGCAGACCGTATTGATGACACACAAGCCAAAGTTTTGGTTACAGCCGATGGAAGTTTCCGAAGGGGCAACCTGATACCCCTAAAGAAAACTGTGGACACAACCTTAGAGAAATGCCCGTCCATAGAAAGCGTTATCGTGGTTAAAAGAGCTAACATTGACGTCCCCATGAAAGAGAAGAGAGACTATTGGTATCATGAACTGCTTGGTTCGCACTCTCACGATTTTGTTGAGCCCCTTCCCGTTGAAGCCAACGACCCTCTCTACATTCTTTACACGTCAGGGACAACGGGCAAGCCAAAGGGAATAGTGCACAACACAGGCGGCTACATGGTCTTCAACCACTCAGCCTACAAATGGGCATTCGACATAAGAGACGAATCCGTGTACTGGTGCACAGCCGACATCGGCTGGGTAACAGGGCACAGCTCCATAGTTTACGCGCCCCTAGCCCACGCAGCCACAATGGTTCTCTACGAGGGTGCGCCAGACTATCCCAAACCCGACAGATGGTGGGAAATAGTGGAGAAATACGGCGTAACCATTTTTTACACATCGCCCACAGCCGTCAGAATGCTTATGAGATACGGAGAAGAATGGCCCAAGAAACACGACCTCTCCAGCCTCGAGATGCTCGGTTCAGTGGGCGAGCCCATAAACCCAGAAGCTTGGATGTGGTACTACAAAAACATAGGCGGCGAAAGATGCCCCATAGTAGACACTTGGTGGCAGACTGAAACTGGCGGATTCATGATTTCTCCCGCTCCAGGACTCGTGCTTGTTCCTCTTAAGCCTGGTTCTGCAACCTTTCCCTTACCAGGCATCCAACCTGAAGTTGTGGATGAAGATGGCAAGCGGGCGCCTTCGGGCGTCAAGGGTTATCTTGTGCTTAAGAAGCCTTGGCCCGGCATGCTGATGACGCTCTATAAAGACCCAGACAGGTATAAGCAAGCGTATTGGTCAAGGTTTCCAGGCGTCTATTATACTGGAGACTACGCCATAAAAGACGAAGAAGGCTACTTTTGGCTTTTGGGAAGAGCAGACGAAGTGCTGAAAATTGCAGGTCACAGAATAGGCACAATGGAACTAGAAAGTGCAGTAATCGAGCACCCTGCCGTGAGTGAGGCAGCAGCCATTGGGAAACCTCACGATGTTAAGGGTGAAAGCGCAGCCATCTTCGTTATATTGAGGCAGGGCTACAAGCCGTCTGATAAACTGAAAAAAGAATTGAAGGAGCACGTTCGAGAAACCATCGGACCAGTGGCTACACCTGACGAAATCTACTTTGTACACAGCCTTCCCAAAACCAGAAGCGGCAAAATCATGAGACGAGTGCTCAAGGCGGTTTCGATGGGCATGCCCATAGGCGATATCTCCACGCTGGAAGATGAAGCTTCTGTGGACGAAGTAAAGCGAGCCTACGAAGAGTTGAAGAAGCTGTTGGAAGCGGGTTCGCAGAAGTAGAGCAAAGAAAACCATTTAAGGAAACGTTTCCCTTTAGCATAGGGTTCAATCACCCAACTAGAGAAAAGTTTGTGGTAGCTGACCCTTCAATGAGTTCGACATGGCATGCGATGGACAAAGAGGCAGTTGTTCAGGCTGTGAAATCCAGTCCAAACGGCCTGAGCACTGAAGAAGCCCAACAGAGACTCGCTCAATATGGCTATAATGAGTTGAAGGAAAAGAGGCGGAAAACCGCCCTTCAAATGTTTCTCGATGAGTTCAAAGACATCTTTATCCTATTACTCATCGCAGCCACAACGTTCTCGGTAATAATCGGCTACTACGAGCTGATGCGCAATCCAGAATTAGGAGTTCTTGAAACCTACGCAGACGCCATAACCATAGGAATAATAGTTCTCCTCGTCGCTGTCGCAGGTTTTGTTCAAGAATATCGGGCGGAAAAAGCCATTGAAGCCCTCAAAAAACTGGCTGCACCCAAAGCCCGTGTCATGCGAGATGGCAAAGAGATTATGATATTTGCAAGGGAAGTTGTGCCCGGCGACCTTTTGGTTCTCGAGTCTGGCGACACCGTGCCTGCTGATGCCCGTGTCATAGAAGCCGTTGAGTTGAAGACAGACGAAGCTGTTCTAACTGGTGAATCCACGCCTGTCGACAAGAATTTAGACACAGTCAAACCTGAGACGCCCACAGCCGACAGAAAAAACATGATGTTTATGGCAACGCACACGATTTATGGCAGAGGAAAAGCGGTTGTCGTATCTACAGGCATGAACACTGAGTTTGGAAAAATCGCTGAGTTGGTGCAGACTGCTGAGGAAGAGGAAACCCCTCTTGAGAGAAAGCTTGACAGTTTTGCAAAGAAAATAGCCAAGGTTGTTGTGGCAGTCTGTGTCATCATTTTTGCCCTCGAAGCCTTTGACGTAGTTGCAACAGGAGTCTTAGAGTTGGAGGGATTCATTCAAGCATTCCTATCATCTATATCTCTGGCAATTTCTGCTGTTCCAGAGGGACTACCTGCCATAGTGACTATTACATTAGCTTTGGGCGCACGCGAATTCGCCAAACGAAACGCCATCATCCGCAGATTGTCTTCAGCAGAAAGCCTAGGCGCCACCACAGTCATCTGCTCCGACAAAACGGGAACCCTTACGAAGGGCGAGATGACTGTTCGGCGAATCTACGTGAGAAACAAGGTTGTTGACGTCACTGGAGTTGGATACGAACCCAAAGGCGAGTTTCATCAAGGCAACAGCGTGATCAATCCTCAGAACGATCACGACTTGTCCCTGCTCCTCCGAATAGGCGCTCTCTGCAGCAACGCACAACTAGACCAGAATGAAAAAGGCTTCTGGAACATAATTGGCGACCCTACAGAAGGCGCCTTGATCGTCACTGCTGCTAAAGCGGGATTCGAAGAGAAGGAACTGGAAAAGACTTTTCCACGCATTGCTGAGGTTCCTTTCACATCTGAAAGAAAACGTATGTCAACAGTGCATTCTACGCCAGATGGAGAGCACGTTGCCTACATGAAGGGTGCTCCCGAAATAGTCCTTGAAAGATGCAGTTTTGTTCTTGAAGGAGGCAAAGAAAAGAAGCTAACAAGCGCAAAGGAAAAGACAATTCTTGAAGTCAACGAAAAATTTGCCAGCGATGCCCTGCGTGTACTAGGAATGGCGTATAGAAAACTGCCCACGGGGATGAACGAATTTAATGAAAAAACCGTCGAAGACGATTTGGTTTTTGTGGGTTTAGAGGGAATGATCGATCCTCCGAGAGAGGAAGCGATAAAAGCGAACCAAACATGCGAGAAAGCTGGAATAAAAGCAATAATGATAACCGGAGACCACAAACTCACCGCTATCGCAGTGGCTAAAGAGATTGGAATAATGAAAGAAGACAGCATTGTCCTCACAGGAACCGAACTGGACAAGATGAGCGATGAAGAATTCGACAAAATTGTTGAAAAAGTGGCGGTTTACGCTAGGGTTTCTCCCGAACACAAACTGCGCATTGTTAAGGCTTTGAAGGTGAAGGGCGAGATTGTAGCCATGACGGGCGACGGAGTGAACGATGCTCCAGCTGTAAAAAGCGCAGACATCGGAGTGTCAATGGGGATTTCTGGAACAGACGTGACGAGAGAAGCCTCAGACCTTGTCCTAACAGACGACAACTTTGCCACAATAGTCAAGGCGGTCGAACTAGGACGGGCAAGCTACGACAACATCCGCAAATACGCGAGGTTCCTCATCTCCTGCAACTTCGATGAGCTGCTCGTCATAGGAACATTTGCTATACTCGGCGGATTGTTTGGGCAGCAGCTCTTTCCGCTTCCGCTGCTTCCTGCAATGATACTGTGGATTAACTTGGCAACCGATGGTGCTCCAGCGGTGGCGTTGTCAATGGATCCCCCAGATGAAGATGTTATGAAAAGGCAGCCGCGAAAACCGAATGAAGGCATACTGCACGGAATGGGGGCATTTATCATTGCTTCGTTCACTTTACAATCCATCGGAACCATACTTGTCTTTGCTCTCGAATACTACTTGTTCCCAGCGCATGGTTTTGGCACTGAAGAGACCCTAGCTGAAGCACGAACCGCTGCCTTTGTGCAAGCAGCTCTCTTTGAGTTGTTTGTCGTCTGGAACTGCAGATCTGAGACACGTAGCGTCTGGAGAATGGGACGTGACAGTTTCAAGAACAAGTTCTTCGTCATAGCAGAAACAATCTCAATTGCGGCGACGCTTGGAATAACCTATATACCAATCACACAAAAAATGTTCGGGCTAGTTGCCCTGTCTCCAACGGATTTGCTTTACGTGTTGGCTGTGGCAAGCTGGGGTCTCTTCGTTTTGCCAGAACTTTTCATGCGAAAGAGAGTTTGGCGTTGGGAATAAAACTCAGCCTTACGGATAGGACCTTCTGGTTGTGCGTGGAAATGGAATGGTGTCCATGACGCTTTCTAGGTTAAGCATCCAAGCCAGTAGGCGTTCAACTCCCATCCCCATACCTGTGTGCGGCACCGTGCCATACTTTCTCAGGTCTATGTACCATTCGTAGTCTTCAGGTCGCAGGTCAAACATTCTCAAGTTTTTTAGCAGTTCATCCTTGTCGTCTACTCTTGCGCCTCCCGTCGTTAACTCACCGATTCGTGGGACAATCATGTCTGCGGACATGACGAGTTCTGGCTTCTCAGGGTATGCCTTAACATAGAATGCCCTCATTTTCTTGGGATACGCATAAACAAACAAGGGCCCGCTCAAATCATCAGCTAACGCCCTTTCTTCGTTGAATCCAAAGTCTTCTCCCCACTGAATCTTGAAACCCTTTTTATTAAGTCGCTCGATGGCTTCGCTGTAGGTGATTTTTGGAAACGGCGCCTTAACCTTCTGAAGTTCTTTTGGGTCAAGCCCCAAGGCTTCGAGTTCTTTTCGGCATTTCCTCGCTGTGTTTTGACAGACGTAACTCACGAGTTGCTCTTCTAGGTGCATGAGGTCGTCTAGAGTGGAGAACGCTTCCTCTGATTCCACGTGCCAGAATTCAGTCAAGTGCCTGATGGTTCGACTCTTCTCCGCCCTGAAAGAAGGCGCCACGCAATAGACCTTCTCCAAAGAGTAGATTAGCACTTCGAGATGCAGTTGAGCGCTTTGTGTCAGATACATGCTGTCGTCGAAATACTTAAGTCCAAACAGGGTAGAGCCGCCCTCAACCGCACTTGAAATAAACATGGGCGGAGAAACCTCAACGAAGCCTTCTTTCTTGAAAAACTCATGAATGAACCCTAACACTTCGGCACGAATCTTCATTATAGTATTCATCTTTCGGCTGCGCAACCACAGGTGGCGAACATCACGCAGAAATGTTTCACTTTTGTCCTTGGCTATCGGAAAGACTTCAGAAAGTCCCACAACTTCCAATTTGTTTGCGCTGACTTCGTAGCCACCGGGCGCCCTTTTGTCTGCCTTGACTGTTCCGCTGAGCGAGAGTGAAGATTCGACTGTAACTTTTTCTGCGTCTTTCCAAGCCTTGCTGCCTCTCTTCACAGTGCATTGTATGACGCCAGACGCGTCGCGTATTACAAGAAACATTGTGTCTTTGCTTTCGCGTTTGCGATACACCCATCCTCTCAGACTCACTTTTTTGCCTGCAAATCGTCCAGTGAGGATGCTGTCTACGGCTGTGTAAGGCATAGGTTTCGCTCAACCTTCATTATGCTACAGCATTATGGCTTTTAAACACTTACGTTGAATCCTTTGCGCATTTGAAAACCCTAACCCTTAAATCTCCCTTGAAAAGGTGTGTATCAATGATTGCGGCATGGCTTTGGGAAAAAGAATCACGAAGGTTAGGGCGCTTCAACTCTCTTTTGTTGCTATAGCCAGCGTAGTGGTTTTTGAAGGCATTGTAGGATTGGTTACAAACAGCCTCGCCATTCTGAGCGACGCAGCCCACGCGTTGTTTGACACGGTGACGACCTTAATATTGCTCGTCACAACCCAACTATCGATGAAGCCTCCCGACGAAGAACACATGTATGGGCATGGGAAAATTGAGCCGATAGGAGGATTGATTGGTGGTGTGGCGCTCATTGGCTTAGCTGCATTCCTTTTCTATGAAGCGGTCACGCGGATTCTTTTCGTTGGTCAGGTCGTTCATCACGAACTTGTTGGCTTTGGAGCCGTAGGCTACACGCTAGGGATTGATTTTTTCAGAATTGGAACTCTCTGGGGAAGAGGCCAAGACAGTCTAACAGTGAAAGCCAGCCTTTATCATGCACTCTCTGACTTTGCGTCGACAGTGATAGCGCTTCTGGGTTTCGGACTCACTTTCGTAATCGTGCCCCATGACGACAGAATCGACGCTTCAGCATCAATTGTTTTAAGCATATTATTAGTTTACCTCACCATCGGGCTAATCCGCTCTAGTGGTTCAGAGTTGAGTGACGCAATTTCAAAGAGCGTCGTTGAAAACGTCAGGACAGAAATATTGAGCACTAAGGGCGTGTCGATGTGCAAGGACTTGAAAGTGAGGAGAGTGGGCACCAAGACCTACGTTGAAACCACAATTTGTGTGCCCAGTTCAATGGGACTCGCTGAAGCACACGATGTCGCGTCGCAAATTGAGGCCAACATAACTAGATTATACAGTGATTCTTCAGTGACTGTTCACATCGAACCTATAGGAGCTGAAAGACCTATCGAGAAGCAGATTGAGAGTCTGGCCACAGTTGTAGAAGGGGTTAAGGGTGTGCACAACTTGAGCAGCGTGTATTCGAGGGGCAAACTATTCATCACACTGCATGCGTTGGTAGAACCTCAACTCTCTATCGAAGAGGCACACGACATAGCCGAAAAAATCGAAGAAAACCTTAGAGGACGAATAGAAGACGTTGAAAACATTACTGTTCACATCGAACCCTATGCGCCCAGAGTGCGGCGAGAGTTCATTATTGAGGATGCAGAGGTGCGAAGAATGATTAGGCAGATAGTCGAGGAGCATCCAAACATTCACAAGATAAACAGGGTGGTGACCTACGTGGGTGAAAAGCGTCGTTACGTCAACATAGATTGCTCACTTGACAAAAGCGTTTCAGTTGAAGCCATGCACGACACGGTTTCGCACGTGGAGAGAGAAATCAAGAAACGATTCAAAGAGGCTATTGTCACAATCCACGCAGAACCGTCGCCGTAGAAACCATATGTCTCGAAAACCCCAGCTTTTTTCGTTCTACACCCAGCGCTAGTCCAACCATCTGAGACAGATGCATAACTGGAAGGTTAATGTTGACTTTGATTTGCTTAGATGCCTTCTTCTGGTAAGTGTCTAAGGAGATGTGACAAAGAGGACAAGGCGTTACCATAAAATCTGCACCCTCCTTTTGCGCATTGTTCAGGTAGGTAGCCGCCATCTCAAGGGCTGTTCCACGCTGAACAAACAGAATTGGAAAGCCACAACATTTTGTTTCACCTTCGTATCGGATGGGGTCTGCGCCTAAAACAGTTATCAACTGTTCCAGTGAAGTGGGTTTCTCACGGCTTTCAAACTGCAAGGCTTCGGCTGGTCTGAGAAGGTAGCAGCCGTAAAAAGGTGCAACCTTCAAGCCCTTCAAAGGTTTGACAACTTGCTGCTCTAGCTTTGATAGTCCGTAGTCCTCGACTAGAACCCACAAAAGATGTTTGATTTTCATTTTTCCCTCATACCGCATGTTGATTTTAGACAAAGCCTCATTCGTCTTAACAACAAGGCTTGAGTCGTTGTCTAACTGCCATCTCACCTGACGCATAACGCCTTGACAGGTGCTGCAGATTGTGAGAATATCCAAGCCCATTTTCTCAGCCATGGCGAAAGTGCGTGCATTCAATACAACATTCAGGAACTCGTCGCCTTCGCTTACAACGCCAGCGCCACAACAAGAAGCCGCCGTTAATTCCACGAATTCGATACCCAACTTCTGAGCTAATTGTGCTGTTGAGTCGTAGAGTTCCGGTGCACTTGATTTGGCTACGCATCCGGGATAGTAGGCGTATTTCATCTCTTCTTTCTTCCTTGGGCTACCTGAAATATCGTGCGGACTTCGTCGATTTTTGGAATGGGTCGTGCAAAAGGCGAAGGCGCCTTCCTCTTCGTTGTCATTCTTAATATAAGGTTAAAGTCTCGAAACACGTTCCAACGCATAGTCTTCAAGTATAGCGTAGCCTCATTAAGCATGCCAGTGCCGCTCACAGAATCCGTGAAGGCGTTCACATGGCGTGCACCCTGACTCTTGTCGCCGGCTTTGAAGGACAACACCCTTAGTTCTGATATGGCTGCGACAGGTCTCACGTCTCTGGGACACTGCGACCAACAGAAGTAGCAGTGAGTACAAGACCACAAGCCCATTTCAACAAGCCTAGAAACTCTCTTCACACCAACCTTGTCTCGCGGGTCAACAGCAAATCTGTGAATTTTAGCAAGAGAAGCTGGTCCAGTAAAGTTTTTGTCGAAAACTCGGGAAACGCAGTCGGAAAAGCATGCGCCGCACATTATGCAGTCAGCCAACTTGCCTGAAACTTGTTGCTGCTCGCTTGTAAGCAGATTTTCATTGCTTGAGCTTGCGACAGTCTCGTCCCAGACTAGCCAAGGTGTTCCTCGGTTGATTTCACGCCAGAACTCAGCCATGTCTGTTACTAAGTCTCTGATTAATGGCATGTTTTCCATGGGTTCAACCAATACTTCGCCGTGCATATCTGCTTCCTCTTTTGCTCTTGTCTTACAAGCCAATTTTGCAAGGCGGTTGATTTTCATGGCGCATGAGCCACAGATTCCGCTTCGACAAGACCGCCTAAACGTCAGCGACCCGTCTTGTTCATGCTTTATGTTTTCAAGTGCGTCTAGGACGGTCATGCGATTGTCTATCTTAACATCAAATGTTTTGTAGTGTGGTTTTTCGTCCTTTTCTGGGTTGAACCGTAGGATTCGGAAGACTGTCTCTTGAGTTTTCATTTTTAGTAGCCTCTTTCTTCGGGTTTAAAGCGTGTGATGGTGACTGGTTTATACGAGAGTTTGGGTCCCTCTGCTGTTCGCACAGCCATTGTGTGCTTCAACCATTTGGCATCGTCTCGTTTTGGATAGTCAACTCTGTAATGGGCGCCACGGCTCTCCTTCCTAGCCAGGGCACAGGTTATTATCACTTCGGCTAAGTCTAAGGCGAAGCCAACCTCTAAAGTTTCAAGTAGGCTAGTGTTGAATTTGCGACTTGAATCCATGACACAAACATTCTGAAACTGACTTTTCAAAGTAGCCACGTTTCTCTTGGCGTTTTCCAGTTCACGCTTGTTTCTGAAAATTCCTACTTTGTCAAACATGACGTTGCCTAACGCTTTCTTGATCTCTGAGGCTCTTACGCCTTCTTTTCGATTTAATAATGTCTCGATTCTTTTTTCCTCTTCTCCTAAAGCGTCTTGTGGAAAGGTTAAGGCTGAAACCCCTTTAGCGTATTCAGCCGCCTTCGCGCCTGCTCGTTTGCCAAATACAACTGTGTCTAATAGGGAGTTGCCGCCTAAGCGGTTGGCTCCGTGGACGCTCACGCATGCGCATTCACCTGCCGCGTAAAGTCCCTTGATGGGTGTGACGCCGTCTAAATCCGTAGGAACGCCGCCCATAGTGTAGTGTTGCGCTGGTTGAATGGGAATCAGCTCCTTCACTGGGTCGATTCCAGCGAAATAGATGGCTAATTCTCTTATCGTTGGTAGTCGTTCGTTGATTTTTGCCTCGCCCAAGTGCCGTAGGTCTAAGTGTACGTAGCCTCCTTCGAAGCCTCTTCCTTCTCTGATTTCGGTTTCTATGGCTCTTGAGACTATGTCTCTGGGTGCCAACTCCATCTCGTCAGGTGCGTATTTTTGCGTGAAGCGTTCTCCGGAGGCGTTGATTAAGTATCCACCTTCGCCTCTGGCGCCTTCGCTGATGAGTATGTTGGAGCCGTAAAGGGTTGTTGGATGAAACTGCACGAATTCCATGTCTTCTATGGGTACTCCCGCATTGTATGCCATTGCTATACCGTCGCCAGTGGTGGAGAGTGAATTTGTTGTTTTGCTGTAAATTTGTCCGGCGCCTCCTGTTGCCAGAATTACAGCCTTTGCTTGTATCGCATGAATTGTTCCGGTTAAGATTTCTATGGCTGTCAGCCCCTTGCAGGCGTTGTCTTCAACAACCAGCGAGGTGGCGAACCATTCCTCGTAGATTTGAACGCTGTTCTTGCATGTCTGTTCATAAATGGTTGTTTGCAGAACATGCCCTGTCTTGTCGGCTGCGAAGCATGTTCTTGGGAAGCCTGCGCCTCCGAAGGGACGCTGCGCTATTCGCCCTTTTCCTGTGCGGCTGAAGAGGGTGCCCCAGTGTTCGAGTTCGATTATGGCTCGGGGCGCGTCTTTGCACATGAGTTCAACTGCGTCTTGGTCGGCTAGGTAGTCGCTTCCTTTTATTGTGTCGAATGCGTGTTTCTTCCAGCTGTCGTCTTCGCTTAGAGGTGCGTTTATTCCGCCTTGTGCTTGGTCAGAGTGCGACCTTACGGGGTGGAGTTTCGAGAGAACGGCCACGTCTGCGCCTTTGTTTTTGGCTTCTATTGCGGCTCGAAGTCCGGCTAGTCCTGCGCCTACTATGACAATGTCGTGTTTTATCGTCAATGGTGGTCCTCAAAACTTTAGGTGTGGGAATGTCTTTTAAAGGTAACAGCTTGAGTCTAAGCTGATAGGACAGGCAGCGTGTGGTGGTTAAGAGTTGTCGATTAAAGTGATTAAGTTGAAGCCGATTGGCTACGTGCGTCGAATGTCTAGGGGGGAGGACGTGAGGGACAGAAGCCTAGTTTCAAAGATTGTTCTGCGCAAAGGGTTGCTGAAGGCGTTGGATGGTCTCGAAGACTTTTCGCACGTTTTTGTCCTTTTTTACATGCATCAGGTGTCGGGGCGGGAGTCAAGGGTTTTGAAGGTTCATCCGAGAGGCAGAGTTGACCTACCGTTGGTGGGTGTCTTTGCTACTCGCACGGCGTTTCGTCCTAATCCAATTGGTTTGACTGTGGTTGAGTTTTTGAGGCTTGAGGAGAATGTTTTGGTTGTTAGGGGACTTGACGCTTTTGATGGGACGCCAGTCTTAGATGTTAAGCCTTATAATAGTAGGGATATGGTTCTTGAGGCTAAGGTTCCAGAGTGGCATAGGAAACTACATCATGAGGCTTGTTTTTGAGTGGGAATCAAATTTTAGCACGTGTGTGCGCTGGGTTGACCTAGCCCCTCTATTTGGATCCTAATAGGCTTCAGATTTCATCCCGTCACTGACTTATGCTTATTAGTGAATATTTTAGATGGATTATGTGCGTCAATTTCGTGTGTTTTTATTGAATGATAATTTATGAATCTCGAATGTAGGTTTCACGTTAACTACAGCGTTGACGTGAGCTTCGTTGCACGCTTAAGTCTTAAATACAAAAGGGCATGTAAGCTAATGGTGAGGTAAAAAGGTATGGCGGTATCAAAACCCGTCATGGCGATAGGACTTATAGTGATAGCTGTCGTGGCTTTAGCAGTTGGCTTAATCGCGAGTCCCCTTGTGTTTCCACCCGCCAAAGGGGAAGACCCCATCTGGGACAACATCGTGGCGAGAGGCAAAATCCGAGTCGGAAGTTCACCCGATTGGCCACCATACGAGTCTTTGAACGCAACAGGCGACTTCGTGGGTTTCGAGGTTGATCTGGTAGAGATAATCGCCGACCGACTCAATCTCACAGTAGAATGGAAGGAAATGGGCTTCGACCTCATAATACCCGAGATCAAGAAGGGAGCATCTGCAACAATAGACCTAGGAGTGAGCGGCTTCTCAGTCAGAGCCGACAGACTTGTAGAAGTACAGTTCACAATGTATCATAGCATAACAGAGGGTCAAATAATAATGTTGAAGAGCAGACGCGACGCACTGGGCATAACAGAACTAGATTCTCTGGAAGAATTAGCCACCCGTGGCCTAACCTGCGGAGTGCAAGAAGGCACAACGCAGCAACAGGAACTGAGCCAAAAGGCTCCAAGCTCCCTAAGAACATACGCCGACTACATCACTGCACTAGCAGAATTGAACAGAAGCGCAATTGACTCCGTCTACGCAGAGACCCCAATCACAACGGAGTGGATAGCTAATGCGGAGGGCACGGCAAAACCCTTGGTCGTGATCTACAGAAGGACATACTACCCTGTGGCTTTCGTAGCCAACAAAGACGCCCACATTCTTGTCGAGAAAATAAACTCGGTGCTCGCCGAAATGATAGGCAATGGCGAAGTGGACGTACTGCGGAAACAGTGGAACGCCTAGACAACTCGTGGTGAAAAGTGGAACCCATTGAAAAGCTTCTCTTCATATTAGCGGGGCTACCCACAACCCTAGCCATATCTATCCTCTCTTTTTTGTTGGGAATGATCATTGGGATACCTCTGGCGTTCGTACGGACTTACATGAGCAGACCACTTCAGGTCCTGGTCGATGGATACGAGAAGGTTCTCAGAGGAGTCCCAGAAATAGTTACCATGCTGTTCCTATACTTCGGCGTGGGCAGCATTCCAGTGCTCGGACAACCCTTCACCGACCCCTTCTTCGCAGCCACCTTCGCCCTCGGATTAAGAAGCGGAGCCAACCAGTCCCAAGTGTTCAGGGGAGCAATCAGAGGCATCGGCGAGGAGCAGATGTTGAGCGCGAGGTCGCTTGGGCTCTCCCGGCTGCAAGCAATCTTCTATGTCATTGCCCCTCAAACCTTCATGATCGCAACTCCAGGCTTGGGCAGCGAATACGCCCTCCTAGTAAAGGACTCCGCGTATTCATTCATTCTCGGAGTCATCGATATGATGAGAAAGGCGGATACCTTGAGAAAGATAACCTACGACATGGTGTTTCCTTACACCGTGACCGCCTTCCTCTACATAGTGCTCACCTTTCCACTCGCCACCTACCTTGACGTGTGGGGAAGCAGAAAAAAGAAACAGCTTGGACTCTAGGAGAACAAGAGATGACAGACATAGTTTTAGAATGCAGAAAACTGTGGAAAGTCTACGGCAAAATAGCGGCGGTGAAGGACGTCTCCTTAGAGGTCAGGGAAGGCGATATAAAGCTCATTTTCGGACCAAGCGGTTCAGGAAAGAGCACTCTAGCAAGATGTCTGGCAATGCTGACCATGCCGACTAAAGGAGATGTCTTCCTCACGGGAGAGTGCCTAACCAAACCTGGCGTGGACCTCAACAAGGCGAGAGCAAAAATAGGATTCGTGTTCCAGCACATCTGGCTCTTCCACCACCGGACCGCCCTCGGAAACGTCGAGTTGGCACTACGCCACGTGCTGAAACTATCCAAGGAAGAAGCCAGAGAACGAGCAATGCGGGCGCTGAGAGAAGTGAAGATGGAGGAGTGGGCCAACCACTACCCCGCTCAACTGTCCGGAGGACAACAGCAACGGGTTGGAATAGCCAGAGCACTAGCGAAGGACCCCAAAATCATCATTTTGGACGAGCCGACCTCAGCCCTCGACCCAGAACTTACAGGGGAGGTCATAGACACGTTGAGGGATCTGGCGAAGAAGGGAACAACCATGCTCACAATCAGCCACGAGATGCCGTTCGCCCGTGAGGTGGCGACTGAAATGATATTCTTCGACGAAGGCACAATCGTCGAGAGAGGCACTCCAGAGCACTTCTTTGAGCACCCGTCCAGCGAGAGAGCCAAAAAGTTCTTGGCACGACTGATCAAGCGGACGAGAAGGGAGTAAGAGGCAGTGATAGACCTCCTGATTAAGTATTTTCCAATGATTCTCCAGGGTTTTCTTATAACCGTTCAAATGACCCTTTTCGGAGTTTTGATGGGTCTAGTGTTAGGGATTCTTCTGGCGATAGGAGACTTGTACGGGGGAAAGACTGCTTCAACAGCGATTAGATTTTACGTGGAGTTTTTCAGAGGCAGCCCACTTGTGGTTCAGCTCTTCATATTCTACTTCAGCATACCCAACATGTTCAACATATTAATCGACAGGTTTCTCGTGGGTTTCATAGTCTTCGCGCTCAACAGCGCCGCGTATCAGAAGGGCTACATAAAAGGGGCGATGGAGTCAGTTTACGAAGACCAGATGACAGCCGCCCTCTCCCTTGGGCTCTCCAAGACTCAGGCGATAAGGCATGTGGTGCTTCCTCAAGCCCTACGAATAGTCATACCCGCATGGAGTAACGAGTTCTGCTCATTAGCCAAGAGTACGGCAGCGCTGCTCGTGATTGGCGTGCCCGAACTCACCTCGGCTGGTAAGACTATCGCCTCTTGGACGTGGAGAGTCTTGGAAACATACACTTTGATAGCTTTGATTTACCTCCTCTGGATAAGTGTCATGATGAAACTCTTGGACATATTGTACAACAGAGTGAAGATACCTGGAATAGAAATTGTCACATAAAACCAAGACCAGCCGAGGACGATAATTCAAACTAAAAGGGCAACACGCTAACTGGTTTAGGAGAAAAAAGTAAGGAAATAGGCTCCAAATAGGCTTCTAGCCGAACTTTAGCGTTCGAGAGTTGGTTGAGCAATTGGAGTTTTCATTCGAAACATTGATTTGAAACATGCGCCTAAATCAATTGTTAGCGGTTGTGAGGGCATGGGTGTGCGCAGTCTCAGCGAAGTAGAAGCCATCGAGCTTGTTCTTTCCATCTTAAGGGCTGCAGGCAAACCGTTGACTACAAAAGAAATCGAAGAAGAAACGAGGAAACGGTTGGTTCAGTGTCCTGACAAGACTCCTGTGTTTTTGAATAGGCTTAGACTGAGGGGAACTATTAAGGGTCAGCTTTCTGCGGAGAGAAGAGGCTGGGTTTGGTGGGTTGAAAAAGAAGGCTAGGTCCAAGAGACTATTTTGTTGTGTTCGTTCATGAGCAGCCTAACCCATCCATTGTAATCGACGATTTTGACGTCTCTCCCAACTTTTTCTAAGAGACCTCTTGCCTGAAGGTCAGGCTTCAAGGCGTAGGCGTCTATTCTTCCTTCGGCGAGTCTTTCGCAGTACTCATCCCTTGTGACAGTTATGCAGGCGTCTTGAGTGTGCAGAATTGCCACTTTCTCTCCCTTCTTACATGTCTTCTCTGCTATTCTCAAAATTGACTCATAACTGTTGAAGGACTGCGACCTGCTTAAGATTATGAGCATGTCTGTTCTTCCTCCTAGAATGTTATTACCATCTCATTTTGTGTGATTAATTCGGCTGCTTCGTTTAGAGACATTGTTTTCACGTTGTAGGCTGGGTCGAAATCGCTGCGCCGCAGGTTTCGTTTAACCATAGAATCGGAAACAGCGTGCAATCCAACCAAGTCTGCGAGCGTCTTAAGTCTCTCCCAAAACGAGGTGAGACCTGCCGATTCGGGTTTTTGGTCTCTTACGAGGCAGTAGACGCCGTCGTCTATGAACAGGATTTGGGGCAACACGTCCATTGCTATCATTGCGGTTGCCATGCGAAAGCCTTCAGCCGCCCTCCCACTGCCATAAGGAGGACTTTTAATGACCAGAAGGATTTTTCTAACCATGGCTACGCACCTTTTTCATCCAAACGCAATTATTCGGTCGTGTTCCTCCATCAACTCAGCTAATTTGCCCAAACTACTCTCAACCACACCTTCTATGAGACCCCGCGGGATGTCGATGCCTCTTAACCTTGCGCTTTCTCGGCAAGCCAAAACATGCACACCCTTTTTGATGAGTTGGCTGATTTTGCTGGCGGGCGTGGTCTGGTCAGCTAATATTTGAGTGGCTAAGAGATTGTAGGTTGCATCTATGTCGCAGAAAACCGTAACTTCATGTCCCATTTCCACAGCTGCTTTAGCTAACTCGTAAACCGAGTCCGTGTTCTGAGACTGCAAAGGCGACGAAAACAGGATTACGAGGAGTTTTCCCATGTCTAATCCCTACGCTGAAAGGATAAGGTGAGTTGTGCGCTTAAAACTTAGTTCTATGTGTCAGCTAGCCTTCTGACCTACCACAACGAAGACAGGACGAGCAGATATGAAGGCGTGGTTTCGCATCTTCTTCGGGCTTTTAATCCATTGTTTTATCCTTTCGACTGTCTTGGACTGATATTCTTCGAACTCTCTCTTCGAAATCCCACATTCTTCCATGGCGCTCTTCTGAGTTTCACTCCAACCAGTTAACTCGTCTATCGACTGCTTATAATAGGCAACCAATTCTCTAGTCGAATATCGTTCATCCCATGGTAGCGGGTGCGTTGGCAGTAAGTAGGCGTAAGCTCGAATATCTGTGAGCCCACCCTTAAGAAACATTGAAGGAAGTTTCGAACCGATGGTAAGGTCGGCGCCATAGAGTTTCCTAAACGCGCCAATAACTGCATCGTTGAACCTGATTGCCAGCTCCACATAGTCTTTGTCAATTGGGTCGTAAATGACACGTCCGTAGTAATCAAACTCGACGGCTGCAACTAATCCACCGATATTGGCTACTCTAACCATTTCGTTTATCGCTTTCAGTGGTTTTCCGAGTATGTAAAGCAAAGTGTGGCACACAACCACATCTGCAAAATTGTTTGGAAAAGGCAAATCGTATGCGTCGCCCTGTTTGAACTCGACCACCGAAGACAGTTTCTCTTTTTTAGCAATCTCGTGAGCCGCTGCTAAAAGTCTTCTATTGATGTCTACTCCAATAACCTTGCTGGGTTGTTGCAGACCCTTAGCCATCAAACGCGTGAAAAAACCAGAACCGCATCCTACATCTATAGCTATTACGCCTTGTTTGAGTCGTAGATGTTGATGAAGCATTGGGCTAAGTTCTGAAGTCCAGAGATACTTTCCCCTTTTCTCTAGGCTCTCAGGAGTCCATTGATACTTTAGTTTCATGGTTTTCATCTGCGTCTGCTTTTTATTTATCTCTTGATATTTAATATTCTCTCAGTGCCGATTAGAGGCAACAGCCATGAATTTAACTGGAATTCACCTGCTTTTGACTTATCAGTGCACGCAGGAATGCGACCACTGCTTTGTTTGGAGTAGCCCAAATTACTTGGAAGCCATGACGTTCAAACAAGTCTACGAGCTGCTTAAAGAGGCAAAAAAATTGGGAACAGTCAAATGGGTAGCGTTTGAAGGCGGCGAGCCCTTCCTCTACTACCCCATTTTGGTAAGGGGGATAAAAGAGGCCCGAAGTTTAGGCTTCAGAGTGGAAGTGCTCTCCAACGCTTACTGGGCAACCTGTTTCGAAGATGCGTTAGAGTGGTTGCGACCTCTTGCGGAATCAGGCGTCTCGAAGTTAGGGTTGAGCAGCGACACCTATCACGGAGAAGACACGGAGGCTGACAGAGCAAAAAACGGTGTGGAAGCAGCCACTAATCTAGGTATCCATGTCGGAATAATGGCAACCGCCCAAATGCCGCAAAAACTCTCCGGATTGCCTGGGGGCGCAAGCGAACTCATGTACAGGGGCAGAGCTGCGAAAAAATTGTTGGAAGGAGCACCGAGCAAACATTGGACAGAACTGAAGGAATGTCCTCACGAGAAATTAGCTTCTCCAGAGAGGGTGCACGTTGACCCATTGGGATACGTTCACGTTTGTCAAGGGCTTTCCATAGGAAACGCTTGGCAGCGCCCATTCTCTGAAATCATCCAATCTTATGACGCATCCTCCCATCCAATTATGAAGCCACTTGTTGAAGGAGGACCCGCAGCCTTAGTCAAAGAATTTGATCTACCTCATAAAAGCACCTATGCAGACGCTTGCCACCTTTGCTATGATGCTCGACTTCAACTTAGAGCAAGGTTTCCCGATGTGCTTGCTCTTGGGCAAATGTACGGAGAAGGATTAGAATAAATTTAGCATGTTAATTCTATGGCCTGACTAAGACTAGAAAATAAAGGGAAAATAATGTTTTATTTGAATGGTCGTTTCTTGAGCACTGTTTCCCATTTGTCGGCGTGTTCTTCTTCAGTGGTTAGAATTTTTTCCAGCATGAGTCGTGTTGTGGTATCACCCATCTCTTTCGCAATCGCGATTTGTCCCTTGTACAGTTTTATGGCTTGATATTCCAATTCTAAGTCGTCTTGAACCATCTGCTTGAGCGTGCCGCCAACCTTAATAGGATTCGGCTTCGTGGTTGGAACCCCGCCCAGATAGTTGATTCTGTCAGAGAAATCTTCCAAATGCTGCATCTCCTCAAGCGCCGTCTTTTCGAACATTTCGGATATCGCTGGGCTCTCCATTCCTTCAGCCATCACATGATGATACGAATATTGTATGATCGCTGTGATTTCACGCGCCACACCCTTGTTGAGTTCATTGATGAGTTTCTGCCTCTGCTCCTTAGTCAACAAAATGCTCATTTTCCCTTACCCCAAACAAGATTTCAATCAATTGATATTAGAATAACAAGTTTCACCTATTCAAATTATTATGCTTTTCCATAGAATGAAACAATCTGCTTCTGTTACTACTGCTAATAACCCTTCTCTTCAGCCACCCTTCTTATGGCTTCGCTTCTAGTCATCCCCGCATGCACGTAAGAGTCAATCTTGCGTTCTAGCAAAGTCGTCCCCAGTTGTGAACCATAACTTTGCTGGCTTTCCCTCAAAATCACGTTGTAAAGTTCATGCACCGAAGCTTCTGAACCCAAGGCTTTTCGAGACTCTTCTTCCCTCTTTAAAGCCTCCCTCTTATCCTTCAGAGTAACACCCTTGGGAAAATGAGAGAACCTACGAACGCTCCACGCTATAGCTAGAAAACCGAAAGCAAGAAGAATCACTCCACCCATAAAGGTAGCTAGACCTGGAACAAGAATAAGCAGGACTCCAAACAATAAGTCCACAACACTTATAATCAACAAAACAGCTGCCTCCACTTCCTTTCGGTTTCTAAAACAGTTGGGACAAAGATGAAGGGTCCCACCCTTAACCTCGTGCAAGTAGAGACAGCCGTCGCAGAAGCTTCCACTGCAATCGTTACACAAGCCCACAGCTAAAACGTTAGGATGATTTGGACAGCGCCAAACAGCGCCACCAAGCTGCGCAGGAACCAGAATCGTTCCACCGCAGTATTTGCACTTCACTTGAACGGTGCCTGAAGGAATAACGTCTCTATGAGGGGCTCCGCAGAAGGGGCAGGTTAATGTTGCATGTTCCAAAACGTTTCTCCTTTGTGATATAATTAAATTGATAGTTCGAAAGTAAACTTTACGGAGACATCGACACCAACTCTGCTATCCAAAAACCAACATCACTTCGAGGAACGCCTCTTTTAAGCTGTTAAACCTATAACCACATCTGCCAATAGTTTACATCTCAGAAGTAAGTAGAGAAGATGTTGAAGAACCAGTGGTTGAGTTGAAGAACATAGGCGACGTCTTGCTAGTTATCTTCTAGGAGAGATTTGAGGTTATGGCGGCTACTCCTACTAGAATAATTTTTCACGTTGACATGGACCAGTTCTTCGCCGCCGTAGAAGAAAGAGAACACCCCGAGATAAAGGGTAAACCCGTCATAGTGGGCGCCGATCCAAAGGAGGGAAAAGGACGAGGGGTGGTCAGCACGTGCAACTATGAGGCTAGAAAATACAGGGTCAGGTCCGGCATGCCTATTTCAAAGGCTTGGAAACTCTGCCCTCGAGGCGTGTTTTTACCCGTGAACTACCGCCTCTACCTTCAGGTTTCTGCCAGAATCATGGAGCTCCTGAGCAAGCACGCTGACAAATTTGAATCCTGGGGCATCGACGAGGCTTTCTTAGACGTGAGTTCAAGGGTCCGAGACTACGAAGACGCCAGAAGACTGGCACTTGAAATCAAGCTGGAAATCTATGAAAAAGAAAAGTTAACGTGTTCCATAGGCGTGGGACTCAACAAACTAGTAGCGAAGATTGCCAGCGACTTCCAGAAACCAGACGGCTTGACTGTTGTGGAAGAGAAGGACGTGAAGACTTTCTTGGCGCCTCTAGACATTGACAAGTTGCTGTGGGTGGGCAGGAAAACCGCTCGGAAACTGAACAAACTGGGCATAAAGACAATAGGAGACTTAGCCAACTACGACCCATCTGTCCTAGTTGAAAAGTTTGGAGTCATAGGCACACAACTCTACCTCTTCGCCCAGGGAATCGACCGAAGCGAAGTTGGGTTACGCGGCGAAGTGAAGTCGATTGGCAGGAACGTGACGTTTGAAAAAGACACTGCAGACTGGACATTCGTGTTTCAGACGCTTGACAAACTGTGTGAAGAAGTCTACAAAGAAGTTAAGCAGTACAACTTCCTCTTCAAAACAGTCACAATAACAGTTCGATACGAAAACTTTGAAACCCACACTCACAGTAAGACGCTGCCCTTCTTGACGAATAGGCTCTCGGATTTTGAGAAGACAGCGCACGAACTGATGCAGCCCTATCTGCGACCGGAGAGAAAAATACGGCTTGTGGGAGCAAGGGTCTCAAGCCTAGTTTCAGCCGAGAAACAGAAAAGACTAGTGTAAAGTGCAAGAGAAGACGTGGCATGCTATTGGGTCTCAGCGCATACATAGGTGGTTTTTTGAAGTTCTAGTGGGCATCCGCCGCCGCAGATTTGCAGTTGAGGGCAGTCTTTGCATTTTGGTTCAATGTATTCTCTTTTTCTTATGCTCACTGCGAGCGGATGGTTCCAGATTTTTTGCCACTTATCCTTGAGAATGTTGCCTAGGCTTTCAAAGTAGCTTTGACATGGGTAAACGTCGCCGTTTGCTCCCACGCACATATTGATCATAGCCGCAGTGCACGATTTCACTCCTAAGCCTAATTTTACTGGGTCGAAACGGCAGTATTGAGTTGGAGTGTACCAGAGGAACTTTAACCCCAGTTGATTGGCTTTGTCATGAACTTTGGGCAACAGTTCCCCTAATGTTTCTATTTGGACAACAAATTTTTCACTTATCCCAGTGGCTTTTCCAGAATAGATTAGACTGTTGCATCCGAAACCGGCAACTCCCAGTTTTTTTATGAAGTCTATTGTGTCCAAGAAAGTTGGTGTGTTGTGTTGGCTTAACGTGGTGTTTGTTGTAGCGTAAATCTTGGATGGAATGATGTTCTTGATTCCCGCAACTGTTTCTTTCCAACTTCCCTTTGTCTCAGTCATCAAATCGTGGATTTCAGCCTTGTGCGATTCAAGCGTCACTTGAACAAAGTCAAGTCCGACTTTCTCAAGAGTTTTCACGTAGTTTTTGTCTCTCAGTCTTCTGCCGTTTGTAATCAATCCTGTAACCATGCCCTTGTTCTGCGCATACAGTAAAAGTTCAGGCAAGTCGTCGCGTAGGGTAGGCTCGCCTCCGGTGAAGGTAAGTATGAACACGCCGATTTGATGAAGACGGTCGATGACCATTTTCCATTGTTCTGTTGTCAACTCCTCGGTTTCGTGCGGACCCCCGGTATAGCAGTGGACGCAGTTGTTCTGGCATCTGAAGGTAAGCGCCATATCCATGCGAAGGGGCGCTGAAGACGGTTGAGTGAAGGGTTCTACTCTTTTGACGTCGAGGAAAGAGATTGGGCAAACCTCTTCTGTCTGCGCCAAGGTGCTCACCGTGTAGATGAGCTTTTCATAGTCTCTTTTCGCGGTTTTCGAGTCAACCCTGTACATGCGCTTAATCTGCTTCAGGGCAACATCTGTGGGCATTCCTTGCATGAAAAAATAGGCGTGTGCCGTGGCGGTTTCGTTCAGGTATAGGACGGTGTTAGCGTTTATGACTAGAAGCCCTTGACCATCAGGCTCAACGCGAAGCTGAAGCGCCAGACCAGCGAATTTATCTCTGCCTCGATAGGTGTAGCGTCCCCGCGGAATCTTGGGTGGACGCAAGGCTTTACGCAAAAAACTCATGGCTTCACACTTCCTCCCTTTTTAGCCGACACCTCCGCCGGCACAGGCGCAGGCGCATGATACACAAGCACAGACACAAGCGCAGGCTGCACACGCACAGACGCAGCTAGAACCAGTACGCGCAGGCTCGGTTGAGGTCTTTGCAGCCACTGATATCGGAACAATGGCGTTGGCAAATTTCTCCAGGTTGCCTACAATGTTGTTGGAGGTTTTTTCCACAGAGGTGGCGATGTTGTTTGCGAAGTCGGCGCCCGGAATCGTCGGCGGTTTCGCTGCTTGAGACGGTGTTTCCACGTTTGTTTTGTATGTGGGGTTGGGGTGATAGTATTGATAGCCGTACCAGTACCATAACCAGAAGGGACTAGGCTCGAAGGCACGGTCGCGAAACGTTGCTTGGGTTCGCGACTGATAGTTTGGGTCAAGGAAAAGCCACAGCAGTTGTTCATCATACGCTTTAGACGCTAATTCAGGTGTGCCCGCTTGCTCCACTTGTCCCCAAGCCTTGGTCACAATTTTTCTGTAATATTCAATTGTGTCTTTTCTGCAGTACCCCCGCATTTTTTCTTCCACATCGTCTCTTAGAAACATAACTGTCTGTGCCAGTTTCTCTTCGTCGAGGGTTCCGTCGTCTTTGATTGCGTTGAGAAAGTCGATTTCATAGTATCGTAGAGGCGATTCAGGTGTTCCAGCCTTATCTTGGAATGGCTGCATGACTTTGAGTTTGAGCGAAGGATTTGTAGACTCAACCCAAACGGCTCTTTTCTGTAGTAGGCTGTAGAGGATTTCTGTGACTATCATCGTCGGCTTCACGTCTAGGAGGTAGGAAGCCTCCACGGCTGTTAGACCGTGTCTTATTCCCAGGGTTTCCATGCTTATTGTAGGCATCAAGTATGGTCTTTTACGAGCCACGTACACAACGGCGCCTATTGCAGCAACTGACACTCCAAGAATCAAGAGCGCAGTTCCATATTGCTGCAGAAAGGCAACTATTCCAGTCGGCTTTGCCACGTAGCTTTGCACATACTGTTTTGGAAAAGAAACCCCAAACGTGTATCTTTGATCGGGTGGAAGGTTTTGTCTTTCCCAGTAAACGGCTAATCTGCCATCTTCGGTTAACAGGTTGTCCCAATCCACTGAGGTTCTTACCTTATCCACAGTGACTCCAGACGGCAAAACAACCAATACTCGAAGGTCAAGTACGCTGGCTTCTTGCCACCATGTGGGACGAAACTCCATGCCCACGTTGTCCTCTGTATCCTCGTATATCATGTTGGCAACGTTTGTAGTTAAATTAAACCTAATAGTTTGTCCAGCGTTCAAGGGCGTGTAGAGATTAACACGCACCCTGTAATCGCTTCCAGAACTTGCGTCTGAAGCTGTTAAAGTTCGGCCGTACTGGTCTATAGCCGTGCCAATTGTGAAATCGCGTTGAGGTTGACCCACGTACACAAAGTTGATGTCGGGTCCCGAATCAAGGGTTAAACTTATGTCGTAAAGCAAATCAATCGTTCCATTCGGGTTTATCCAGATTTTTGCCCATTCGTGTTCCAGATGATACTGTCTCTGCTGCGCCGATGCTATGCTCACAAGTGTTACTAATACAAGTGTGGCGAGGATTAGGGGCAGTAGCGCATTAGACTTCACCATTTTGGCTCCTCAGCAACCTCGAATGTTTGTCCGCAATAGGGACATGTTGCATACGGCACGCCAGATATGATTTTTATTTGACTAACGTCCACTGACGCCGAGCAGTTTGGGCATCTGAGCGCAACCGACTTCATCTGTCCCGAAACTTCCAGCTTCTGGATTATGGTTTTGGGTTTTTTAGTTATGTAGTAGGCGATTCCGAAGCCCACGATAAATAGCATTGCAGCGGTTATCAGTCTAGTCGTCTTTAATTCCGTCGGAATGTCAGCGCCCGTGGACCAAGCGAATATGATGCCGAAGAAGAAAAGAACGGCGATGACTACTGCGCCTAAGACGAATTTGAGGTTCACGCTTAGGTTTTGAATACACTTCTGGTAATTCAACCTTACCCTTATTTGTCGCTGCTTAGTTTGGGAAAGGTTTTAATGTTTGACCTAACGCTTAGGTTTAAGGTTTCAACATGGAGAGAAGTATCGTTTGGAGAAACCTGTGGAGTACCTGGTTCGCAACTACAGGAAGGGAGACGAGGCTCATATAGCCAAGCTTTTTAGCGAATGCTTTGGACCCACGACTCCACGAAGGCTTATGCAATATTATAGGCGAGAGAAAGTCCAGCCAGAAAATATCTTCATAGGCGAAGCAGACGGCAAACCTGTGAGCAACGTTGAACTCGTGTTTAAGCAACTGCATCTAGGAGAAGGGGTTTATTCAAAAACAGGCGGAATCTCTGCTGTTTGCACAGACTCCGACTACAGAAAGAAGGGCATAGTGAGCAATTTAATGAAACTCTCCCTAGAATACGCAAAAAACAGTGGAGTCTCAAACGCTTCACTCTTCACTGGACTCGACATTCCGGCGCACAGGATTTATCAGCGCTTAGGGTTCGTTGACATTATGACAGGACGCACATACATCAAATACCTTGACTATCCCACAATCTTCGCCAGATGGGTTCGACAACTCAATCGCTCATTGAAAGACTCCAAACTCGCCCGAAGAAAGCTGGAGGGATGGCAGAAATCCGCAACCATACAACTTCGAGAGGTAGGGACACTAGCTTTTAGATTCAGTAATGGACGCTTTCACAAACTAAAGAAGGCTCCAAAAACAGCTGACATCGAGTTTTCCTCTGACTTGGAGACATACACCAAAATCGTGAGGAATGTTTTGGCTTGGGAAGACGCTGTCCAGGCACAAAAACTTATGGTTAAGCGAGGTGGGGCAGCTGATATTGAAATGTTTCTGCGCATTCTACATTGGAGGTGGGACGACTAGTCATGCAAGTCCAGTTACGAGAGGCTAGGGAGGAAGATATCCCCCAACTGCTCAACTTATACAACGAGTTCTCTAAAACATTCGTAGGTGCAGCTTCACGGGGCCTAAAGGATTTCAGACGCAATCTACGCAAGAAGGACAACATAAACTGGGTTGCACTCGACGACCAAAACAGCATCATCGGATACGTTCACGCACGCCTGCGCAAGGAGAGGTTCAACCGAGGCGAGTTTGAAGATATAATTGTCAACCCGAAACACGATGTTGAACAAGTAGCCAGACCACTCGTAGAAAAGGTTAACGACATCTTTGTAAAGAAGAGAGCAACCTCCATTGTAGCTGGCTCCATGAGAAACCCCGTCTACGAAAAAATTTTCCCCGCTCTAGGATTCCTCGAATCCGAATCCACGGGCGTTTTCATGTATGCAATTCTCGATACACAAAAATTCCTCAACGAACTCTCATTAGTTTTTGCTAATCGGTCAACTAGATTAGTTGAATGGAGTGGCACGACGCAGATTGAATGCGAGGGACACAGCATCTTTCTGCAAAGAAAAAATGAAGATGTTGAGCCACTCGTGTGGACGAATCAACCTATTGAGTGTAAAGTCATTTTAACCCGCGACGTCTTGAGGAAACTGGTTTTCGGCGTCTCAGATGTTGTCGAATCCTTAAACACTGGTGAGTTAAGAGTGGAGACAACTCTAAGCCACGAGAGAACAACAACACTGCTGAGAGCACTGTTTCCAAAGAAGCGGTTTCTTATTATGGACGGCTGGTAGCCTTCCCGTTGAAAAAACCTGTAAAGCTTCTGCGGGCTGACACAAAAGCACAAATAGCGTTGTATTTGTTTCGAGTCTGATTTCACTTCAGACAACTCCTTAACGATTAAAAGAAATTCTACAAATTTCGTTAAGAAACGACGGTTACCAGAGGAGAAAGTTCGAGGTGTCAACCACATATTATGCTCCGATATTTCTCCATGTTGAACACGCTTTTATTGACAGAAAACGTAGCAAAACGTCGATTTTCGAGGCCGATACTTGTCCAAAGAGAAGGCAGTAGAGTTCACAGTGTACGTGAGAAAAGAAGGACGAATAACCGTTCCAAGAGAGGTCAGAGCCGCCCTCAACATCGAAGAGGGCCACCTAGTCAGGTGCAAAATCGAAAAACTCAGGGCGAAGTGAAATGAAACATGTTGAACATTAAACGAATCCCTCTCCTACGAAGCGAGATAATTCGGGTAAAGGCAAGAGCTCTTCGAAAAGGCGTATGGTATAGAGTCTTGTCAAGAATGGAAAGAGCATGCTTAGACTTAGCCATAATAGTTGTCGAGAGGGTTCGCAGCCGCCTTCTCCAAGGACTACTCTCTTCTGCGTTGAAGAAGTTAGAAGAGGCCATGGAAAGCAAGGTCCAACGCCTAATGAGTGAGATAGGAAACGACCTTGCCACACAATTGAGCCAGATCGCCAAATGCTGGGGCAACAAATCCGCCACTAAATGGGCGAAAGACGCTGGCTTCAAGCAGTATTTAACTATAACTTATATGAATGCCCCACCATAGAATGTTGAAGAACACATCGGTTTCAACTGGAGGTCAAGACGACGTGGAACCGTTAGTTCACTTGGTCATCCCGTTTGCTGCTCTGCTGCTAATGGGCATTGAGGCTAAGAAGGCTCTGCCTATCTCACTGTTCGCTCTCACATCAGACTTTGATGCACTGTTCCTTGTGCATAGGTCGTTTTCCCACTCGATTCTAGTGGTGCTAATCGTAGCAGCCCCGTTTTTATTGCTGATTCACTGGTTCAAACCGAAACTTCAACGCTACGCTCTGCTCGCTCTAATGGTTGCAGCGTCTCACTTAATCCTAGATGTTTTCGGTGGATACACACCAATCTTGTGGCCATTGTACGGCAACTCCGTTTGGATTCAAGCTGAATTGGTCACCCACGTCGGCAGTTCTCCAAGTCTCGCGCCCACTACACAATTGCTCACAAAGCCAACAACCTTTCAACAGTTCCAAAGCTTAGACGCGCCCTTATTCACAGGCGACGGCCTTATCTTATCTGTAGTTTTGCTTGCGCCAATTTTGTTTAAGGCTTTGAAAGTGCTTTGGCAAAGAGTTCCATACTTTAAGTGATGAAGCCCGACTGAACCCTCTGAATATTGTTGTCATGGCTGTTCTCTCGGTTCTCTACGTCTGGACACTTTATAACATTCCCGTTCTTGCGGTTGGCTTGAGAAATCTGCGCCAGTCAAGTCGAAGAAGGATAGAAAAGTCTCTGCAGGATGAGGAAAAACTGCCTCTGTTTTCGATCATTGTTCCCGTGAAGGACGAGGAGAAAGTTGTGGGCAGGCTTCTTGAGGCTTTGTTAAAAATAGATTATCCGCCTGAGAGACGGGAGATAGTCATCGTTGAAGACGGATCCTTGGACAACACGGTGCAGCTATGCCGAGAGTATGTTACGCAGTATCCTGGACAGATTAAGCTTCTTTGTCAAGCAACCTCTAGTGGGAAGCCTTCCGCACTCAACTATGCTCTTTACCACGTGAAGGGTGAACTCATAGCGGTTTTCGATGCCGATAACGTTCCTGAGCCAGACGTCTTGAGGGAGGCGGTTGAACATTTCGAAGATCCGTCAGTTGCTGCTGTGCAGGGAAGAGCATGTTCCATAAACGCTGATGTAAACATGTTGACAAAGTTCCTGTCTTATGAGGAAGCTGTGCGTTATGAGACTTACATAAGGGGCAAGGACGTTCTCAACTTGTTTGTTCCCTTGACTGGCAGCTGCTACTTCATCAGAAAAAGCGTTCTCAGAGATGTCAACGGATGGGACAATGCCTCCTTGTCTGAGGATGTTGAGATGGCGCTGAAACTGACCAAAAGAGGCTACCGCATCAAGTATGCTCCTGAAATACATTCGTGGCAGGAAAACCCTGAGAATCTAACTCAATTAATAAAGCAACGCATAAGATGGTTCCGGGGAGAAATGGAAATAGCGATAAAGTATGGAAAACTAATAGCCAAGCCAAACCGCGTAAAGATTGATGCCGAAGTAACTTTGGCAGGACCGTACATGTTTGTTTTGTGTCTCATGAGCTATCTCATGCTTTTAGCAACCTTCTTTATGCCTTTTCCCCAAGGCTTTGTTTTCGGCACTTTGAATCCGTTTACCTTCGTGATTAATATGATTCCTTTATTCGTCATCGGGATAGCCTTGGTATACGTGACAAAGCCTCGGAGAGCCCTGAACCTCTTATGGCTGCCTTTCATCTACGCCTACTGGACTCTTCAGACCTTTCTGGCTTCTTATGCGTTTCTTCAAATAATTCTTAGGCGACCTGCAAAATGGACAAAAACAGTGAAAACGGGGATAGCGACAAAGATTGATTTTTAAGCGTTCGCAAAGTGTGCCTTGTGCCGCAAGGGTGTTCCTAAAAGTGCGTGTTCGTATTCTGATGTATACAGAAGTCATAAATTTTAAAAGTGTAGACGCTGAGTTTAAAGTGATGTTCAGTTGAGCCGCAACAGAACCCTATTGTTTATTCTTGCCGTTTATGTTTCGCTGGCTTTCTTGCTTAGCTCCTTAGTTGTTAAACCTTCGTTCTATGGGCTTTCAACTATTCTTGGGACCACTCTTCTGGGGACAACAACTTTAGGGTTGACTCTGTTGGGTATTACCAGTTTGGTTCAAGTCTACGCTGAGGCGTTGTCGATGGGACAGTTGGCGATAAGCCTAATCGCGATTTGTATGCTCGTTTACCTGGAGCTTTCAGATCCTTCTTATGGAAAGACTCGCAGTTTGATTGAGGAGCTCAGGAAGAGCTGGTTGCCTCTGACAGCTGTGCTTGTGCTTCTGTTTGCGTTGATAGTGTTTTTCCGAATCTTGGCTGTCTTGGCTTAGTCTGTGAATTTACATCTTAAACTTGCTGGTTGATTTTTCAACTTTGGATTTGCGTCAGTTTGGCGAGTTTCCTGCAAGACTGCTGTTGACGGCTCTTGCCTTGGTCTGTGTGTCAACGATTTCTTTTTACATATTGACTGCTTTGCTTGGGTACACGTATGAGCTTCTTTTGTTTTCTAATGTGGTGTTTGTGACCGTGGGCTTGGTTACCCTGTTTATCAATGGTGTGCGTGGCTCTTTGGCTGTAGACTTATTGTATTTTGTAGTTGTTTTAGTGCTGGTGGAGGAGGTTTTGTTGAACAGCGTCTGGGCTTGGTACGGTTTGGCTTTAGCTTTCTTCGTTTTTGCCCTCTTGCCCCTGGTTGGAATTGTTGTGGCTGGAAAAAACGAGAGTGTTAGAATCGTGTTCGAGGTTTGTGGTTTACTCTTAGCAACAAGGATTGTTTTCTCTCCCTTCCCCATGACTCTGTTGGAGTCTGGAATTTTCCTGCCCGCTGTTTACACTCTGATTATGAGTGGTGTTATCGCCTATCTGTGGTTTAGAAAGGTCCCGTTTGGGAAAATAGGCTTGAGTTGGGGTACAATCAGGTTATATTTTCAGGTGGTGGCTGGGGTTAGCGTAGGAGCGATTTTAGGTTTAGTTGAGTATTTTATCTTGAGGCCTAAGCCCATTGAAGTGGGCTCGAGCATGATTTCTAATGTTCTTTATCTGGTTGTTACTATGATGGTTTTTGTAGGTCTGACTGAGGAGTTGCTGTTTCGTGGTTTGCTTCAAAGCTATACGGCTGAGTTGATGCCTAAGTGGCAGGCTGTGCACCTAACAGCGCTTATCTTCGCCCTCTTCCACATCGGATGGCTCAACCCGTTAGAGGTTGTGTTCGCCTACAGTGCTGGAGTAGCGTTTGGATATCTACTCATCAAAACTAGCGGGCTGACGGCTCCTGTAGTTGCTCACGGCTTCGGAAACATCGTGCTCTATATGTTGGCTCTTGTTGCTTAGAGGTTCTTCATGTCTGTAGGTAAGCATGAGGTTACGGTTGTTATTCCAACGTTTAATGAAGAGCAGGCTATTGGTCTTGTTATTGATGAGCTTATGGAAGTCGGTTACAAGAATATTCTTGTTGTTGATGGTTATTCTTCGGATGGTACGGTGAAGGTGGCTGAGAGCAGGGGGGTTAGGGTTGTTCAGCAGAATGGACATGGTAAGACTGGAGCCCTTAAGACGGCTGTAGATTATGTAAATACGCCTTATCTGTTGGTTATGGATGGTGATTACACGTATTGTGCTAAAGATATTGAGCGGTTTTTGAGTAATGGTGAGCGTTATGTGCATGTTGTTGGGGTTCGTAACCAAGCTGTCATGAGCTGGGTTCACAGGTTTGGTAATTGGATAATTACGCGAACGTTTGACTTACTTTTCGATGCTGGTGTTTCGGATGTTTGTTCTGGGATGTATTTGTTGAAGACGGAAGTGGCTCGGGGTCTTGAGTTGCAGTCGAAGGGGTTTAGGACTGAGGTTGAGGTTGTGGCGCAAACGGCCATGGACGGTGGTGTAACTGAGGTGCCGATAAGCTATAGGCCTAGAATTGGCAGGAGGAAGCTTTCTACTTGGCGCCATGGCTTCGAAATTCTCGCTTCTATTGTTAGTTTGGCACGGAGATACAATCCAGTTCTTTTATTCGCAGCTGTTTTTGCGCTCTCCATTTTTCCTGCGGTTGTCATTTTGGGGTGGGTGGGATTTAGATTGTTGACGAACGGCGTTTTTCACAGCGGATGGGCCTTGTTCGGTGTGATGCTGTTGCTTTTAGCTTCGCAATCATTGGCAGTGTCGACGGTAGCAATCCTTGTGAAAAGAATGGAAAGAAGGATTAGACAATCCTTAGGAAAGGATTAGAAGTGCAGGGTTGGGACGATACAAATTCTTTTGACGGAGTAAGGCCTGTTAGATGAAGATCCTGCATGTAGTTCAATATGTGTTTGAGGATCTACCTGGAGGTATCCAAAAATTTGTTAGCGACTTTTCAAAACTGCAAATAGAGCACGGTCATGAGGTGGTGATATATACAACTCGCCCCAAGTGGTTCCGGGAGAGATGTTCTAGCGAAGGGAGCATATTTCGTTTTCACGCAATTGAGGTGTTGCGTACGCCGATAACACCCTTCATGCCTTTTAGATTTCTGATCGAAGACTTTGATATTGTGCACATTCATGCACAGTTTCCATTGATTGGAGAAATCATGGCTTTTCTTTCTAAGATTAGGAAGATACCGTTAGTTGTCTCCTATCATAATGAAGCTGAATTAACAAAAACAAGTTTTATAATTAAATTTTTGAAGTTCATTCATGAAAATTTTTTTGTTAGAAAATTGCTAGACTGTAGTGCTTTGATAATCGTTACGACTAAAAGCTTTGCTCAATCTTCTAAAGTGTTACAGTGCTACGAAAATAAAATCCGTGTCATTCCTTATGGGATTCGTCTAAACGGGTATGGGTCAGCTTCTTCTCATTCTAGAAAAATCTTGTATGCCGGAAGAATCAAGCCAGAGAAGGGGTTGCATGTTCTCGTCGAGGCTATGCGTATTGTTCATGAAGCTATACCTGATGCTGAATTGCTTATTGCAGGTGAAGCAAAGAGGAGGGATGAAATAAATTACTTAGATCATCTCGTACAATTGGTCGAAAGCAATGGGCTTCAAAGTAGTACGAAATTCTTGGGTAATTTATCTCCAGAACGATTAAAGAAAAAATATCAAGAAGTGGCTCTTTTGGTGTTACCGTCAACTACCAGATTAGAATCGTTTGGGCAGGTTCAAATAGAAGCAATGGCATCTGGTGTTCCTGTTATTGTTTCAGATATCCCAGGTCCTAGGGAAGTCTCCAAAGGCTCAGCGTTTTTGGTGCCTCCAAACGAATCTAAGGAACTTGCAAAAGCCATTGTGGAAATCCTAAGTGGTTCAAACTTAATCGAGTGTATGAGAGAACAAGGGAAAAAAGTAGTGAATGAATATAGCTGGGAAACATTGTATTCTAAGTATGAGGAGATCTACCACTCTCTTGGTTTTAAGATTGTGCAATAGCTGAGTACAGGCGCAAAATAAAAACAGCAAGCCCTTATTCTCATGCAAGTGAAGTCTCAATGAAAAAAACCATTGGGATTAGACTAGTTTTTCTTTCTCTTACATTCCCTGTTTTGAGTGTTATAGGAGCTTGGCTTTTAGACACAAATGGAAACAATTCGGTGTCGGTGCTTTTACTGGTGTTAATTTCAGTGTATGCACTCTTGGTTACTTACTATCATGACAAAATTTCGAAAAATGTTTACCCTCTAGGAATTCTTATGATCAGTTTATCTCTTCTCTTCATGTATTCTTTAAGATCTCCTTATATTATGGGATATGACTTGAGCAATGAATATTACGTCTTTCAATTAACAAAAGAAGACTTTCATTGGGATATATCGAAATTTAACAATCCTTACAATACGATTCTGAGCATCACAATATTGCCCACAATGTATTCAGAAATACTGAACATCGGTGATGGATATGTCTTCAAAATATTGTATCAATTAGTTTTTTCTTTGGTCCCACTGATAATCTATATCACATTTGCTAAGTACACAGAAAAGTGGGTTGCGTTTCTAGCCGCATTTTTCTTCATGTCAAACTCTGCTTTCAGTTTGCAGATGACGTCAGTTGCTAGGCAAGAAGTAGCTATGTTCTTTTTTACACTAACAATTTTTATTATGCTAACTCGAAAAATTCATGGGCCGAAAGGAAATATTATGTATATCATCTTTGGGGCGGCCTTGATCTTATCACATTACTATCAAGCATACCTATTTCTATTGCTTTTACTACTTACTTATTTAATTCAATTATGTTTTAAAAGATTTAGAATAGCCGATAAGGAGAAAAATATCACGGCGACTTTGGTGAGCTTGTTTATTATCGTCACCTTCCTTTGGTATGGACAAACTACAGCAACAACTTTCACTTATACCATCGACTGGATTGGCGAGGTGTTCAAAAATCTAAATGAACTTTTTATTTTTGAGTCAAGGATGGTCTCAATATCTGATGCTATCGGATTTGCAGAGTACTCTTCGATACCTAGTCTCATAAGCAGTTTTACTGGCATAATCACGAAATGCTTTATATTGTTTGGCGTTATATACATACTTCTGAAAAAGGAATTCAACTTCACTTACAGATCAACGCTGTTAGCAGACTTCAGTTTAACCGCTCTAGTCTCTATTGCACCTATAGTTCTATCATTTTATTTTGGGAACCGTGGATACCTTTTCCTTCTAATTCTTCTAGCTCCATCTTGCGTCATTGGAGGAATGGTCATGTTTAGATATATGATTAAAGATGAGAAGCATATAAGAATATTAATGTCAGTCATCCTCGTAACTTATTTGCTATCGTCAACATTTTTCATTTCAAATCTTTTCGGCGTCCAAACAGTTACATTAAACAATGGAGGCTACCATTACGATAACCTTTACTTTCACGAACAAGAAATATCGGCAGCTAAGTGGACAAGAAACATTGATCCAGCAGCAATTTACACGGACATGTTTGGAAAACTACGCATGATCGTATTCAATTTAGAGCCTGGAACCTTATTGTTACCTTATGACCCCGACGGGCAGACAACCCCAATACTTCCTAACAACTACGTATATCTCAGGTACAATAACATCTTAACTGGTAGGGTCATTTTATCTGCTAAATATTCAATGCAAGGGGTAAATACAACCGAGTACTTTGATATTGAAAACGCGGATTTGATATTCAACAATGGCCAAGTTGTGATCTACAAAAGCTGAGGGGCATGGACAAGAATAAATACGAGGGCAAGTACGACGAGGCCAGATACTTCGGCTATCTTATGGGCCTTCGCAACCTAAGAAAGACTCAATGGGAAGAAGGGTACAAAAGAATCAGAAGCGAATATCACATCAGAGGTAAGATATTAGATATCGGTTGTGGAAGCGGTCTGCAGTTACAAGTATATGAAAAAGAAGGGAACAACATTCTCGTAGGTTTAGAAAAGAATAAAAAGTTAGCTAAATTTTCTAAAGAAAATTTAAAGCGAGCATCCTTAATCGTTGCAGATGCTCATTACCCACCTCTAAAAAACAGCTCTTTTGACTGGGTTATTCTAAATCATGTTTTAGAACATCTGCCCTATCCAACGAATGCCCTTAAAGAAATCGGGAGAGTACTTAATACTAAGGGTCGCATTTACATCTCAACTCCTAACCGTTTAGCTTACTTAAGAACTCGTAATCTAAAAAAGATGATTCTTGGGTTAACGGGTAAAAGCAAACTCGATTCTACTCATGCTAAGGAATACACAGTTTTAGACATGGTCAGATTGCTTAAAAAGATTGGTTTTAAGCATCTGTTCTTCAAACCCTGCAACCCTACTTGTTTACCTAATAGATTGGCTGTTTTTACTTGCTTTATCTTCGAGGTTGTTGGCTCCAAATAGCCTTCTCGATAACCCATCCTGAACCTTGAATTAGTATGAACCTTCTGTTTGTCAACCCTGAGATGCCAAATCCGCAAACAGGGGCTTCACACCTAAATCTGGCTCTAATTAGAGAGTTAATGAGAAAAAATGTGAGGGTTACTCAGATCGCTTCAAGTAATACCCCCCTGGTAAACCGCAATATGAAAAATGGGTTTCAGATAATCAAATGTAGAGGCATTCCTACATCTCAAATGCCCAGATTAAAGTCGTACCTGTTTGGTATTTCATCACTAGAAGTTGTGTTCAGGATCTTGCGTGCACAGTCCTTCGATTTAATAAATTCCTGGGACGTGGTGGGTTTACCATTGATGTATTATCAAAAGTTGAGGCGACTTAAAGGTAATCCACCTCATCTTGTTTGCACCCATGATACATCGAGGATGTTATACACCGCATATAATGAACAGATAAGACGGATACCAAGGGGACTATATGAGTATATTAAACTGAATGAAGCCCTTTTCGTATTAGACAATAAAATTCGAGAGAAAATGGAGAAGAAAGTTTATCGAAAGGCAGATCACCTGATTGTTTTCTGCTCTTTTGCAAAGGAAGCTTTACACGAAGAGTATGGCATTCCATATGAAAAAATATCTGTTGTTCCGTTAGGCGTTGACATTGATACATTTGCTCCAAAATTTGACTCTTCCCACTTAAAGAAAAAATTCGGGATGGACCAAGAATTTGTGACACTAACTGTGGCAACTACCTCGTGGAGGAAAGGTATGGTTTTTCTTCTAAGGGCTTTTCATGCTTTATCCTTAACTGAGATGAATTTTAAAGCGATAATTGCCACAGGTGGATCAAGCAACATCAGAGACTTAGTCAATGAATTAAACTTGAATAGGAGGGTCATTATGATCGAAAAACCCCTGAACCATGAAGAGTTAGCGGCGCTGTATAATTTGGCTGACATATTTATACTGCCTTCAGTTGAGGAAGGTTTCGGTCTGACGCCTCTAGAATCCATGGCTTGTGGAACACCTGTGCTGGTGAGTGCTGTGGGTGGTTTCGTTGATATTATCGACAACGACTGTGGTGTACTTGTTCCACCCTTTGATTACCGATCCTTAGTCTCACACCTCCAAGAATTATACGAAGATAGGAGCTTACTAAAAGAGATGGGAAAAAAAGCCAGAATGAAAGCTTTGAAATACACTTGGGAGATAACTGGTGAAAAATACAGTCGCATATGTCGAGAAATAGCCCGTTGTTGATTGTTCTCATATCTGGTCATAGAGAAAATTATTAATGATAAGAAATATCGCAATCGACCAGAAGGACGAGAGCATAAAAACAGGGCTTAACCTTGCCGTAAACTGGCTCCTCAATTCCAGAATCCAGGACTACTTTGGAAACCCGGAACCCGAGAGCGGCTTTGCCGGTTGGTATGATCTAGAAAGAAAGGAGTACCCCTTCATATATGGTGAAATAACAGGTTATGGAATAGAAACCCTCCTCTACTTGCATGATAAAGAAAAAAAGGCTGTGTATTTAGAGAAGGCAGTCAGAGCTGGCAATTGGCTCATAAAAAACATGCAATATGACGGCAGAGACCCTAAGGCAAAAGGAGCTTTTCTCTGGAAATATTTTCCGGATGGTTCTTTAGACACGTTTGTTTACTCTTTCGATACTGGAATGTGCGTAACAGCATTAGTAGACCTTTTTCAAGCAACAGGGGATCATAAGTTCCTAGATTCAGCCATTGTTGCGGCGGAATGGTTGATTGATGTGATGCAAAATGGGGATGGTGGGTTTGAAGCATGTTATGACCTTCAAAATCGATCTTTCGTAGAAGGAAAATGGTCTAGGAATCCTGGATCTTATCATGCCAAAATTTCTATAGGCTTACTCAAATTGTATAACATTACACAGACCACAAAGTTGTTAAGAAGTGTAAACAGTCTCTGTAATTGGGTTTTAAAATTTCAAGAACCTGATGGAAGATTCAAAACCAATGAAGGTTTTGGAGACATATATATGCATGCCCATTGCTATGCAACAGAAGGCCTATTGTACGCTAGCAAAGAACTTGGTGATAAAAAACTTGAAGAAACAGCGCTTAGAGGGGCTAAATGGTTAATAAAGGCGCAGAATGCTAATGGGGGCATAAGCAGATGGTATTTTCAAACCAATGAATTCAGCGTTGATGAGAATACTGAAGCTTTAGCCCAAGCCATAAGATTGTGGCTAATGACCCATCTTCTCGATGGTAGCTTTTTCCCTGAAAGTGTAGAAAAGGGGCTTAGTCGTCTCCTTAGTCTACAATGCTTAGACACAGAAGACAATAGGGCGCAAGGGGGGTTTCACTATGCAATTTTAGATGGTAAACTTGTTCCCCATATCAATTGTTGGGCGACGCTCTTTTCCATTCAAGCGTTACAAATGTACCTGGACTGGAAAGCACAAAAGCTTTCGCTTGATAATTCCTTAGCTTGGTTAATTTAGCATGGGTGATTCTCATGATTCTAAAAGTATTAGTTGCTAATCATAGGTGATGAAGGTGAACGACCAGTTTTGGAAAGACAAAAAAGTGCTTGTCACAGGAGCAAACGGCTTCATGGGATCACACCTTACGGAAAGTTTGCTAGAAAGAAGTGCAAAAACATCTGTTTTAATTAGAGCAACAAGCGAGGTCGCGGGATATCACCTAAAGAACATTTCTCATTTGGAAAACAAACTCACCATGATCCCTGCTGATATTAGTAGCACAGATTCGATAAATCTTATTCAAAAGAACAATCCTGACATTATTTTCCATCTGGCTGCAGTTGCGTATGTGAATTTTTCTTTCGATCATCCCCGAGAGGTCATGAATGTCAATCTCGGTGGAACACTGAATGTTTTGGAGGCTTCAAGAAATCTTGACTTAGAATGCGTGGTTATAACCTCGTCTTCAGAAGTTTATGGCACGGCTCAAACACCATCAATTGATGAGAATCATCCTCTGAATCCAACTTCTCCTTACGCAGCTTCAAAGGCAGCTGCCGATCGCTTAGCCTATTCATACTGGGAAACATATCAGATACCGATAACAATAATAAGACCATTCAATACGTATGGCCCTCGACATACGTACGATGTTATTCCCAAGTTCATTAGATTAGTTTTAGAAGGAAACCCTCCTACCATATATGGTTCAGGAGAGCAAAGCAGAGATTTCACTTATGTTAGTGATATGGTGCACGCCTTTTTGATAATGGGATCCGACAAAAGAGCAATAGGAAACGTAGTTAATTTTGGTACGGGTGAAGATATTAAAATAAAAGAACTAGTCTACAAAATTATCAAAATTGCTGGAGTTGATTTGGAGCCCATTTATTTGAGCGAAAGAAAAGCAGAAGTGGATAGACTTTGTTGTAACAATGAAAAAGCAAAGAGACTTTTTGGCTGGGAACCTCAAGTCTCCATTGACGAAGGATTAAGAAAAAACATCCATTGGTGCAAACAACACTGGTTTACCGAGAATACTGTGACCAAGGCAAAATTGTCTGCGCCTAATCAATGATCTAGCGCCTTCAAGTTGAATACTTACTGAGAAACGTTTTTGATTCTCTTAGGAATATTGAGTTGAAAACGAAAGTGCCATTTCGCTAGGTGGCTGGCGACTAATATAAGGATATTGTTTGTAAATCCATTTTATAAGCCCTACATGGGTGGCATCGAAAGAATAATCGAGAGACTATGTCGAGAGTTGAAAAAGAAGAACGATGTAGACGAAGTAGGTCTTCTAACGTCGTACAATCAATATCCCAAAGGGATAATGAAAAACTTGCCTAGAACAGAAGTCATGGATGGAGTGACCGTCTACAGATGCAATTTTTTCCCCAGGAACATTCCTTTCGTGACTAATGTAAGAAATTCAGGATTTATATCATACGGGTTGAAGGAAGTCATGTCTGAATTTGATCCAGACGTGGTGCATTTTATGAAAGATGGATGGTACATATCAAATTTATTGGTGTATCTGTTAACGCGTAAATCCAGTCGACATGTTTACTCTTTGTTTTATCATGACATTCCAGAGTCTTTATTCAGTAAACCAATGATTTGGACTAACTCATATTTGACAAATAATGTTGATTTAGTTCATGTTAACTCCGAAATTGAAAAAGAGAAAGTTCACAGAATCTATAAGACGTCCTATGATAAGTTTAAAGTAATCCCCCAAGGGGTTGACATCCCTGAAAGGGTTCCTGAAAAAGAAAGCGAATACGTCAATATATTATGTGTTGGAAGGCTACAATTTACGAAGGGTCAATACGAATTGGTACAAATTTATAATAAGCTCCAAAGTTCAACAAAAGTTGGAACAAAATTGATATTGGTTGGGGGCGATGGGGGAGACAGATCTAAAATAGAGCTTTTTGTAAAAGGCAATAGATTATCTAGAAAGGTGGAAATTATTGATTTCATTTCGGATTTGGAAAAACTGAGAGAGTTCTATGAAAAAGCAGACATATTTGTGTTACCGACGAGGTACGAATCATTCGGTCTTGCCAATGTGGAAGCTATGGCGTATAAGATACCAGTTGTCACATACGCAGTAGGGGCGATTCCTGAAGTTCTAAAAAGAGGAGCCGCGTTAATAGAACCTTTCGATAAGGATGCGATGGCAAAAACTCTACTGACGCTTATTGAAGACGAGAATTTGAGGAAGAAATTAGGCGAAGAAGCCTACGATTATGTCAGAAAGAATTATTCATGGAGTAAAACCGTAGATAGATTTTATGATTTATACACGGAAATATTGAATTGAAACAGATGTAGTCTTATTAGGCAATGCATTTGACGACGATGATAAACCGATTCTACTCTCTGTTTAGAGCTTTTTGCATTTATGATCCAATAAAAACTTATTGCTTGCGTGAGGTCCAAGGATTATTCCTTGATGTTGGTTCAGGCCATGACCCCTTTCTAGGGGCTCATATTCTTTGTGATTTATACCCTAAAAATAGTTTTCAAAGAGGAAAACAACTTGAAACTTATGGAAAGCCCTTCATTGCTTGTGATGGGCAATTTCTGCCCTTTAGAGATGGGATCTTCGGTTTTGTTCACTGTAGCCATGTTTTGGAACATGTAGAAAACCCTAAACTCATGTTTGCAGAATTAAAGAGGGTTGCGATTCACGGGTGGATAGAGACACCTTCGTGGTTTTACGAGAACGTTCTCTATGGTCATGGTTTTCACAAATGGGTAATCAAGAAGAAGGGTTACAAGCTTTTTTACCAAAAACCAAGAAGGCTACGTATCTATGATGCCTGTTTAGTTCCCCTCGGATTCGTCTTCTTTCGTTTATATATGGCAAGTTCGATGTACAGAGGAATTCACATTCTCCTAGATAGATGCTTTCACTTGTTTACAGTTAAATACAGTTTTTAATTTTTTCAAACCAAAGCCAATAAACTGGCTGGGAAGTGACTCAGAATAACTAAATTGGTGTCTGTTATCCTCCCCACACTCAATAGGAGAGAATCGCTCAGAAGAGTGCTGGAATCTCTTTTTTATCAGACATACCCAGAAGATAAATTTGAAATTATTGTTATCGATGGAGGTTCAACTGATGGGACTCAAAATATGGTTAAGGATCTGATTGAAATATCGCCCTGTGAACTCAGATATTTAAAACAAGAAAATAAGGGTGTCGCAGCGGCAAGAAATTTAGGGATTAGGAACGCGAAGGGTGAGATTATAGCCTTCACCGACGACGATTGCATGCTTAGTAAGGAGTGGTTGGCGGCGCTGGTTCACCACTTCGATGATCCGAAGGTCGGAGGAGTAGGAAGCATTCGAGAGGCACTTAACAAAGACAATTTGCTCGCTGAGGCTTGGGATCTAGCTTATTTTAGGATCGGGTCGCTGCAGGAGAAGTATGATTTCTTGAATAATTCTCCTTTTCTCTGCACCTCTAGTGCTGCTATTAGGTTTGATGCTCTGAGTGAGCTGGGAGGATTCGATGAAAACTTGGTTTCTGGGGAAGATGTTGATCTATCGCGTCGAGTTCTTGAAAAAGGATATAAATTAGTTCTTGAGCCATCAGCTAGAGTCAAACATGAACACCCTTCTTCTTGGAGAGCCTTGGTAAAGCAACAGTTGTGGTTCGGGAAAGGAGACGCTCAAAGAGAGGAAAAGCTTCGCAAGAATAACACATTCTGTTTTGTTTTGATTTATAGACTTCTCGGCGCCTTTTTCTACTCTTTCAAAGCTTTGGTATACACCCCTAAGATTAAGAGATTCAAACTAAATATCATGTTTCCTCTTTTTGTTTTAATACAATGTTTGTCCAGAAACATCGGATGGTTCACATATAAATCACTGCGCGTGCTGGGCATCAAGTCTTTTTTAAAGAAAGACACAAAGACCTGGATTCCTTCCTAATAAGAAGAAGTTGAAAGCATTGATTCATACGACACGCTTGAAAAAGCAGTCCCCCAAATGAGTAGAATAGACTACATTATTGCCACTCCCTTGCATAGCGCCGGTCAAAAAATATATTACTTCCAAAGAAAAAAAATGCTCGAGGAACTAGGTTTAAAAGCAGAACTTGTCAGCGAAAGTGAAAAAATCGTTTTTCAAAAACTTGCATTCTTTTATTCGTTGAAATCTGGTTTCAAATTCGGAATACAGGTAAAGAAATACCTTGAAAAAACTAGGCCGAAAACTGTAGAATTTCAAAATAATATAGCGGCTTTTCAAGATAATGGCATCTTTAAAAAATTCAAGACGATCATTTCTTTCGATTTTCCGACATTCTTTGAATCTTCGAAATATGCTTACATTCTGCCTTGGCTAGAAAAAAGAAAATTTGCCTTGGCTGACATTTTAATAACTAGATCAAGATATGCTTTCAATCGTCTTGAACGGGAATATGAAGGCAAGATTGTCTATATTCCCCATGCGGAAAATTTCGATGAAATGGAAGACTTTGCCATATATGATAAGGGCTATGCGGTTGCTTATATCTCAGGTTTCGTCGGAGGGGCCTTTGAGAAAGGTCTAGACATTCTAGTAAAGACATGGAATCTGTACAATGAGAATCATGATCCGAATGGAAAGTTAATTATAACCGGGATAGATGGAAAGGAGGCTGTTGACTACTTAAAATCAAGAAAAATCGAGGTTCCGAAAACAATATCTTTTTATGGAAAAATGGAAAGAAAGAAACTTTTTGGCCTCATTTCACAATCCAGTTTGCTCATAAACACTGCTAGAAAGGAACCCTTCGGACGCACGATATTAGAAGCTTTACTCTTAGGAACCCCTGTGGTTGCAACTCCAACACATGGTGCGAAAGAGATCATTGAAAAGATAGATAGAAAGCTGATTTCAGAGAGTTTCTTACCTACGCACGTAATTGAAACCATGCATTATTGTTCGTCTAACTATAATAAGAGTGAGAGATTGAAGCAGTTTTTTCAGAAGAAGCTAAGCGAGTATCGATATGAGAAAGTAAAGATGAAATTGAAAGCATTGAGCGTCTAAAGGGAAGTGTCATTCGTTCTCCTTTTTCGAGAGCCTTAAAATGAAAAAAGACAACGAGAAGAAGAAACGCGTCAAGAGAATACTAAGTGCTCTTGAGAAAGATATTGAAGTGCTTTTAGACAAGTCTAATGAAATAGAACTGGTTCTTGACGAAATTCAAGCATCTACTCGTACGCAAACGGAAAGTAAACAAAAACTCTCGCGAATAGTCATGAACCATAAGAAAGCCTACCATGCACTAACATATTTAATGATGAATTCATCAGAATTTGATAAATTAATGAGAATACTTACTCTAAACAAACAAAAAAAGAAAAAATTAACCCGAATAATTAAGAAAAGCAGAAAATCAATGACTGAGATAGGTGAAGCCAACTTCATTCCAAATGCTTATGGTCAAAGGGAATGGTTCTCTTTAAGTGATATCAAAAGGGAATGGTTACCATTTAAGCAAAAAACAATAGTTCGTGCAATTCGAAATTCACGAGATATATCGTTTTTACTAATGAAGAGGCGAATTAAATCTCAGATATTGGTGAAGACCGCAGAAGTATTTCTAAAAAATCTTCAATTAAAGACAAGCCTTAGAGGTTTAAAAGAACATTATATAGGCTTCATGGATTTTTTGCTGACTGCTCTGGACAGTTGGCACAAAGACCATAGAGAAATGTTATTCAAAATTTTTCATGATGTGGAAATCAATGCATCAACTAAGATACTTGACCTTGGATGTGGAACATGCCACACAACAGAGAGATTGCAAACGGAGTATAGTTTACGAGGAATCTTTGGCTTAGATTTGAATCCTAATTTTTTTGCTGTCAAATATTATGGATCAATAAATAAAAACATCACATTTCTAAAGTCAGATGGAACGCACCTACCGTTTAAGGATTATGATTTCGATGTCGTTGTTTGTTTAGAAGTGATTGAGCATGTCGAGGATTATCAGACTCTGTTAGATGAAATCAGCAGAGTTCTAAAGCCGAAGGGGTTTCTAGTTTTATCAACACCTGATTCTCCAATCTACAAGTCCCCGCATCACTTACACAACTTGATAGACTTTGGTATCTTAGAAAAAAGTCTACCAAAGAGTTCATTTAGTATTCTCAGAGTATATACTATGCCTTTTTCAAGAGGAATCAGTTATTATTTCCTTTGTCAGCGCAATGCCGCTTTGAACCAATTCACAAATATCATAAACACAGTAACGGAACCAGAGCTTCCAGAGAAAGATGTGTAAATATGAGCTGCAGGTAGTTCAGAGAAGACTGAAAAAGATAGTTCTGGCAAGATGGACTGACGCTCGACACGAGATTTAGCGACATGAACGTTCTGTATATCTCGAGGGAATACCCGCCTGAAACAGCATGGGGAGGAATAGCTACCTACACGGCAGATCTAGCTGAGAAATTAGCAGATAAAGGGCATAATGTGACCGTTTTGGCATACTCACCTGACAAAGAGAAAGATGAACTCCAGAATAATGTACATGTTATCAGAACTAGCTTCCTGTATTTGTATAAACTGTATCCAATAAGGATCTTTAGTCTTGTAAGAAGGATCGTTAGAAAGCAGGCCATTGACGTTATTGAAGTGCCAGAACACGGGGCCGAGGCTCTTGTTTATCAACGAATGAGAGAAAAGCCCATTGTAGTAAGGCTTCATGGGCCGACCTCCTATTGGGATTCGAAGCTAACACCTTTTCAAAAGATCTTGGACTATGCCGAAAAAATCCAGACAAAAGAAGCGGATTCTATAACGTCTCCGAGCAGAACCTTGGCTAGGGATGTCTGCAGGAGATGGAAACTGGATATCCGTCAGGTAAAAGTCATTCCAAACGGCATCAATCTGAGAAAACTCGAAGAAACAGCATCGAAGTACAAACCCACGAAAATTGGGTCGAAATACATCTTGTTCTTCGGGAGGCTCGAAGAGAGAAAGGGCCCTCACCTTCTAGCGGATTCCCTGCCTGAGGTCTTCGAAAAAATACCTTGCTTGAAAGCCGTTTTCGTGGGGAAAAATGGCTCCTATCAGGACACAACAATGGCTCATTACATAATAACCAGGAACTGGAAATATAGAGAAAGGCTTGTGTTTACGGGTTATATCCCTCGTTCAGATTTAATTTCAATCATATGCAATTCGGAGTTAGTCGTGCTTCCTTCCTTGCGAGAGCCTTTCGGATATACCATCCTCGAGTCCATGAGTCTAGGAAAATGCGTAGTAGCTAGTAGCTGTGGGGCCTTCCAAGAACTGATTGAAGACGGAAGGTCAGGGTTCCTTGTAAAGATTAATCCAAAAGAACTTGCTGAAAAGATTATTTATTGTCTCAGTGAAGTTGATCTCCAAAAAATTGGTGAAAAAGCTGCCAAAAAGGCTCGAAGATTTGACATTAATTCAATAGCTGAAAGGACAATTAAAAACTATGCAAAAACTATAAGGGAATTTCAGCAGAAACGATGAAAGGTTTTCTTAATAATTACCTGACACCTAAGGCCTCGAGTTCGCTAAGGCTTCTGTGATATGTGGATTGTAATGAGGTTGCCCAACGAAAACAAACTAAAGTCAAAAGAAATGCGCACAGCCCTGCATTATGATGTCAATGAATTCTTCAATGTGAACGATAGGTGCGGGTCTAAATATCGCTATATGAGCAGATTTTTTGCAATCAGCGAACTTGTCAAGTCACTCTTTTCAAAAGGAGAACAGTGTAAGATTCTTGATGTTGGATGTGGCCAAGGAAATTACTCTTTAACGTTAGCAAAAATGCATGAGACAATCGGAATCGACATTAGAACCGAGCTTATCAAATATGCCATCATGAAAAAAGAGAGAGAAGAGGATGCACGATTCGTTGCCTGTAACGCTGAAGAACTTTGTTTCAAGGACGAATCCTTTGACTTAGTTCTGATGCTTGAAGTAATCGAACATTTGACTGATCCTGAGAAAGCGATGAAGAAGATAAGTAGAACATTGAAGCCCGGAGGTTTTCTAATAGTTTCTACCCCAAACGGGGGCTGCATAGTTTACATAAACAAGCTTAGCTTCCGACGCTTCTTACGGATTCCTTCCGAAGAGAGGAAAAGCACAGCATACAGCATTGACCTTCACACTTTTCTTTTTAAAGAAAGAGACCTTTGGTTTCTCCTAGAACATAGTGGTTTTCAAGTAGTAGAGGTAAGACGAATAAACTCTATCGCTCTTGGAATCCCTTGGTTTTCCTTCTTGTGGCTTCCAAGCGTGTTCAGGCAAATTTCCTTGGCGACGTTCAGGCAGATCGAGACGATGATTGAGACTCTACCGATAATAGGCCCAACTATGACGACTGGGCTAATATTTGTAGCCAAGAAAAAGGTAAGTTAATCTAACATAAGGCTGAAAATGCAGGAGACGTATCCTGATATGGCACGCCTTAGCGTGGTGATTCTGACATATAACAGCGAAAAAACATTGAGTAAATGCATTAAATCTCTAGAGGGGCAGAACTGTCAGGATTTTGAACTTGTTGTCGCAGATGGAGGGTCAACGGATAACACCTTAGAAATAATCCTAAAGTCGCAACTAAAAGGGAAAACTGCAATCACTCTCTACAATAATACTTCATTCTCCGAGGGTCGAAATGTAGGAATAAGGAATAGTGATAGTGAATACATTGCTTTTCTGGATTCAGATGCATATCCCACTGGCAACTGGGTCAAAAACATAATCTCAGCATTTAATAAAAGTGAACGCCTAGGCGTTGTCGGTGGAAAGGAGTTGCCATTTTACAGCACACCGTTCTCTTATTCGTTGGCATTAATTGACAATTCAATTACAGAAATCTTCAGAAAGCGTGAATGGAAAATAAAGGGTTGCAATTTTGCAGTGCGAAAGTCTATTGCTTTAGCAATTGGTGGCTTTAATGAGGCATATCCCTTTAACGAAGAGCAGATTTTCATTCGTCATGCAAAAAAACTTGGCTTTGAAGTGATGTTTGATGAAACGATATCCGTACTTCATGAAAGAAGAAGAAACCCTTCTGAATTTGCTAAGCAACAGTTCATATACGGATACAGAACGTTTAGGACTTCTTTAGTCTTCAAGAAACATTTGATTGACTTTATGCCATCTGTCCTGATGGTGTCTTTTGCACTCTCAATTTTTTTTCCATTGTTAGGTTTGCTCACAATGTTTCTTATCTTGTTTAAGAGCTTTTTTGTCTTGCTTTATAAAAAGGAATCTATTAGATTTTTACCACATATTTTGCTTGGTTGGTTAATAAAGGATATATTTTGGGGCATCGGAGGGTTGACAGGATTAGTCTCGCGAGGCCTTTACGTAAACAAAAGACTGAAAAGCAAGCAGTAGAAAATTTCAAACATGCTTCACAAAAAATAGACTTTACGATGTGAAAAAAGGGTTGAAATTCATCTCAAGGATAAAGATTAGTTTGGTTACTTAAAGAAAGTTATATGATTTTTTCTAACAAGAAAGTTGAACCGTTATATTTATGAGTGTATTAATTACCGGCGGAAACGGTTTTATCGGAAGTCATCTTGCTGAGAACCTCATTAAGAAAGATTGGCAACCTATAATTTTAGACATTACATATACAAAGAATACTGATAAATTGGATTGTACGAAAATTAAAGGTGATATCTGTAATTATGGAGTAATAAGTAGAGCTATTCAGAATAAAGATATAATTGTGCATTTGGCCGCAGTTTCGCGTGTCGAATGGGGGCAATCAAATCCACGTAAATGTGTGAAAGTGAATACACTCGGAACCCTTACACTTCTTGAGGCAGTGAGGAAGAAAAACCCAAAAGCTATTGTTATTATGGGCTCCAGTAGAGAAGTTTACGGTGAGTCCGTTTCTTTACCTGTTAAAGAAGACCATCCGAAAAACCCGATTTCAGTATATGGGCTAAGTAAATTGGCGTCAGAGAGACTCATCTTAACATATCATTCTATTTACGGGTTAAACTACGTGATTCTGCGTTTCTCAAATGTGTACGGTTCTTCCCACGATCTGCGAGAACGGGTTATTCCAAGGTTCGTGAAGTTAGCACTAAAAAATGAGCCTCTCACAATTTATGGAGGGCAACAAATCTTAGATTTTACATTCATCGATGATGTTGTAGAAGGAGTTGTAAACGCTGTGCAGAAAGTTGGTCTCGGAGATAATGCTATATTAAACAGTGATTTTAACTTTGCAACTGGAAAGGGAACATCCATTTTAGAGCTAGCAAAATTAGTCGCGAAGGAATGCAACTCAGATTCTAAAATCCTAATCAACGAAAAAAGAGACTTTGATGTTTCAAATTTTATCGGAGATTATCAAAAAGCAAACCAGTGTCTTGAATACGCATATAAATATCCGCTTGAAGAAGGATTAAGAATTTATAAGCAACGAGTAAAAAATGAGGGGTATCTCGACAAAATTTAACATTAAAACTCTTCGATGTTAAGTGGATTTTAATGCAAGAACATAGTTTAACTATCTATGTAGCGCGAGGCGCATCATACATCTTCATACAAAACATCGCCTCTCAACAATCATTATCACAGCCTTAGCTCTAACAAATCCGGTAGGTACCTTCTTACTAAGCAAAGCACAAAAAGCTTTTTTCTCTCAAAGTCAAGTGTAGCGAAAATTGGTGAGTTGATTGAGGTCAATAGATAAGGTCCTAGTGACGGGTGGAGCAGGTTTCATAGGATCGCACGTTGCTGAATACTACGCCAAAAGAGATGGAGAAGTAATCGCACTTGACAACCTATCGAGAGCTGAGATTTTAGGAGTCAGCCAGAAAGAGGCCCTATACAACTGGAATCGTCTCAAAAACGACTCTGGCAACGTGAAGCTAATCAAGGGCGACGTCAGGGAATTCGAAAAAGTAGAGGAAGCGGCAAGGGATGTGAACGCCATTATTCACACAGCTGCCCAAGTCGCAGTTACTACATCTGTCAAAGACCCAAGCATGGACCTCGAAATAAACATCCAAGGCACATTTAACGTCCTAGAAGCAGCAAGAAAGTCAAAGCAAAGCCCAGCGATAATCTTTTGCTCAACCAATAAGGTATACGGAACAAACGTCAACAAGATATCAATAAAAGAAGACGAGGAAAGATATCGCTATGAAGATGAAAAATATGTGGATGGAATACCCGAGAATTTCCCAATTGATCAATGCGAACACTCACCATATGGGTGCTCAAAGCTGGCAGCCGACCTATACGTCCAAGACTACGCCCACACATACGGCCTAAAAACCGGAGTGTTCAGAATGAGCTGCATCTATGGTGAAAGACAGTTCGGCGTAGAAGACCAGGGATGGGTAGCATGGTTCACCATAGCAACCTTACTAAACAAACCCATAACCATCTACGGCAATGGAAAACAAGTCAGAGACATCCTACACATCTCAGACCTAATCAAAGCATACGACGCATTCATAAACAGCAACCTAAAACACGAAGTCTTCAACATAGGGGGCGGACCAAAAAACACCCTATCCCTCCTCCAACTCCTAGACCTACTGCAACAACTCACAGGCAAGAGGAGCAAAGTCCGCTTCCAAGACTGGAGACCCTCAGATCAAAAAGTATACATCTCAGACACAAGAAAAGCCCAAAACAAACTCGGCTGGAAACCCACCATAAACCCCAAACAAGGCATCAAACAACTAATCAACTGGATATCCCAAAACAAGCACCTATTCACCAAATGAACAGCAATGTATACCTGAAGAACTTTTACATCGATGGGATTCAACTACTCCAGAGGCTAAGTTTTTAGAAGAAGTCATGTTTACGAGCATCGGCAAGAAGTTTGACGCTCTACACGGAGAGATCAAACCTACTAAATGTTGGGAAGCTTTATAAATCACGTATTACATACTGTAATACGGTGCTTTTAAATGAGCCTCATCACAGTCAGAGTTGCGAGGGAGATTAAACAAAAGTTGGAAAAATACAACGTTAACATCAGCGAAACAGTTAGAAAACTGCTCGATAAATACCTTTTAGAGTTGGAATTGAAGAATCTTGCGGAAAGGCTCGAGTTGTTAAGAGAGCGCCTGAGCGGAAAAATAGACCCAAAATTGGTAGCCAAGCTTGTTCGTGAGGACAGGGAAACACGGTGAAGTATCTTCTCGATGCATCAGCACTCCTACCCCTAGTCACTAGGCGTGGCGAACAGTTAATAGTTGAAGCCTCCCGTGAAAATTTAGTCACAACCGACCTCGCATTATACGAAGCTTGCAACAGCCTCTGGAAGCTTGCAACATTATTGAAGTCCATATCTCTTGAAGATGCCGTGGATGTTGCCACCACGCTTAAAGACTTAACCACGAGAAGCCTTATCCAACCAATAAACTTCACCCAACTAGATTTTTCCCAAACACTCAAGAAAGCCCACAAAGAACGCCTGACATTTTATGACGCTTCATACATCGCAACCGCCGAGAGCACAGAATCCATCCTGGTAACAGAAGATGAAACGCTACAAAAAGCAGCAAGCAAGTTCGTGAAAACGATAACTTACACCCACCTTGAAAGCAGACTGACTCAAAGTTGAACACACCCACTACTTTTTGAAAAAAGCTTCAGAAAATGGACCAAGAGAGAAAGCCTACGAGCGAACGATTTGAAACTAGATATACAGGACAGCGATGTTAACAGAAGGCACGCGCGCAAAAGCAGAAATGCTAGCTGTTGAGCCCAATCACTCGGTACTCAATACAGCTCGATACTTTCTATAAGTGGCAATAATCGCAATCGATAAAGTAAACAGGAAAAGGCTAGTAATAATTGGATCTAAGCGAATCCCCCACGGAGTATAGTTAAGAAGCAAACCTATCAAAGGCGTTATAGCAATGCTCAACCCCACACTCAAAGCAAACCGCTCTATGTCGTCAAGTTCTTTTCCACTCGGAAATAGCGCTTGCATCACAACGAAACCAGGTAGAAAGAGCACAAATATCGACCCAACAATCCATCTTAACACCACCAATGGATACGTGTTCGGTATAACGTACACTGCCAATAAAACGGCAATTGAAGCCGCTACAACCAAGTAAAACCACAGGTTTTCAGACCTAACCCCCAAATATTCAAGGTAGGCTTCAACCCTCGGTGGAGGAAGCTCTAACTCTATTTTTTCATCGTCCCTTAACTTCTCAACAATTTGAACTAGCTCCTCTCGCGTTAAGTCAGGCTTTTTTTCACGCACAATTCCGAAAAGTTCGGCAACAGTTTCGGGATGTCTTGACTTAATTGTCTCCTCAACCATTTGCTCTACAGAATCGCTTTGAATAACTCCCACCGTTTTCTCGCCAGACTTTCTACCTTTCATACAAATCAAACTCTGATTGAGTGAAACCTTTTATATTAAAAGGCTTTGGAAGTAAATAAAAACTTACGCGCTGAGGAAACATGAATCCAAGACAAAGACGATTCATAATCATCTATTTGGTCACGCTCGTGTTCCTAATTTCATTAGTGTGGGCAAACTTCGCTTGCACTTCAGCCTCAACCGGCCAGAACATCGCACTTGGAATAGTCAACCTCGCCGACCAAAAGTTTAAAGACACTTTTGCAATGGTCCGTGAAGCAGAGGCTGCTGGAGCCGACAGCGCACAAATCAAAGATTTCGTTTCCAGACTAAACCTTGCTCTAAACCTAACCGATGAGACAGAAGCAACCACTATTCTGGATGAGATAAAGGCTGAAGCGTCTCAGCTTCGAGATAATGCTTCACTGCGGTCGTTTTACAACAAGATTTTCGTCTTCGCTATGGTGCCTGTCGCCGCCTTAATTGTCACGGTCATTGTTCATTACGGCTTAAAGTGGCATCAAAGCAAAGTTGAACAAATAATTAACATGAGGATCAGAGAAAAAAGAAGTGCCCAAGATGTCTGAAGACAAAAAACGCGCTCTAGTGGTTTTCGTCTCGGCCTTCATGATTTTCGCCATGCTTGCCTACGTGGCGGTTACCCCCTGGCCAAAAGAAAGGTTTTTCCAGCTATACGCCCTAGGCGAGACAAGAATGGCTGAACGCTACTATCCAAATAATGACACCAACATACCTAGAGATGTGCCAGTTAAATGGTATCTCGGAACGACCAACTTCATGGGCTCTACACAGCTAGCAGTCATACGAGCCAAACTCGGAAACCAAACTCTGACACCTCCAAACGAAACCACAACTACTCCTGCATTTCTACCAACTCTCATCGAATTTCGCAAAGTACAAGTAAACAACGAAACTTGGGAATTTCCATTCGTCTGGAAAATTACAAACACCTCCAACATTGGCAACCTAACCTACCTGACATTAAACATCAACGGCATAGAAACACACATCCTAGATGTTGGAGCGAAAAACGGCTACAACTACAGACTAATCTTCGAGCTGTGGACACTTGATGTAAAAAGCAACGAAATCATTTTTGGTTGGAGAGCCAGCAACGAACGACGAGCAGCATGGCTTCAGTTGTGGTTTAACGCCACAAGTATAAGTTAGTGGCTTTATGAAAACTCTGTCTTTTAGGATGCTTCTTCGAAAGAGCGGAACAGTTGAATCTATGTTAGCAATAGCTCTCATAGTCGCTATCCTAGCCTCCATAACCTCGGTTGTAAACCATGTCAACTCACAAGCCGAAATAATGGGAAAACTCCTGAACCTCGGCGAATCCTTCCTAATTATAAGCAAGAACTCAACCTCCATAACAGACAGCAAAGTTGACACAGAACTAGCCGAACTCCTGGGCAACAACACTAACACCAAGTACGTGCTTCCTCAGAAAGTTTTTACAGCCAGCTTAATCACAACCTCAAACCGCTCAACTGTGCTTGTTAGAGGCGTCGACGCTCAGACTTTCCTGGAAGCTAGAAACGCTCAAATCAACGGCACGTATGCCAACGAAACGCAGGCAAACGTCGGCGAAATCCTCGCTCGACTGGCGTCAATCAACAAGGGAGACAAGATAAACATAGCCATCGACAATGAAACGGTAACAGTCGAAGTAGCTGGCGCTGTACAAACATTTACGCAAAGCGACACCGAACTGATCGTGCCCATGAGCGTCGCCAACCTCCTAACAGAGGACAGCAGTAAGGTGTCCTTCATCGAGTTTGCCATCAAAGACGGCGAGCAGGCAGCAATTGATAACTTAAGCGAGCGCCTCCCAGCAAACGTGAAAATCGTCAAAACTCAGCAAACACAAGCTTTCATACAAGACGTAAACAATCAAACACTCTCTTTCTTAAGCTTGTGGTCCATCGCCGTGTACGCTGTTGTAACAGCCGCTTCCTACGTTGTAGCCTCACGCCTAACCGTTGAATCAGGCTACGAACTGACAATGCTTAAGGCTCTCGGAGCAAAACCTGCTCTCCCGTTTAAATTAATCCTCTCCTTCACGCTCTTGATAACATTACTTGGCTCGGTCCTTGGATTTGCAATCGGCTTGTCTGGAGCGCAAATCCTCTCCACTGCCACAAGATGGACATGGAAAAGCATTCAAATTGCTCCTGCCTTAGAAATCCAACAAACAGTTCAAATTATTCTTTTCACGTTAGCATCCTCAATTCTTGGAAGCATATACCCTGCTATCAAAGCCATGCGCAAAACCTACGCGGAGCTACCATTATGAGGCTGATAAGCTTCAACTATCTGCAGAGGCAGCGCCTCGTTATCCTAACGCTTGTACTCATGCTGGCTTCAGTGCTATTCTCCATAACAGCCTTTGGCTTCTTTGGTTTCTACAAAACCTTCAACGCATACCTAGGGGAGGAACAAGACATTTTAACGATTTATCAAACTGGGAGCACCACACCCTTCACTGGCTTCATTCCACTACAACTAACCACGCGCCTAGAGAATATTAGCGGAGTTCTAGCAAATAGTCCTGAAATCACTGCTCCCACTCTCGTAATGGGTAAATCCATCTTTTTCAGAGGCGTGATACCTGAAGAATTCTCCAAACTCAACCAATTAACTATACTAAAAGGCGAAAATCTACAGCTGAAGGACACACACTTCACAATTGTTGGAAAGAGACTCGCCGACACCCTCAATTTGGCGGTAGGTAATAAGATTCTGGTTTTGGGGACGTTAGCAGAGCGGTACTTGGAGCTGGAGATTAAGGGCGTCTATGAGTCCAACTCTGCATTTGACGATGAAGCCATCGTTCCGCTTTACGTAGGACAGTGGCTCAGAGGGACAAACTACGAAACCGTCACCATCATAAGGGTAAAAATTGACAGAGGCAAATTGACACCCTCACTATTATATGAAGAGATAACCAAAGAAGCAGATGCCCCACCACCTGATGGAAAGACAAGACCAACCCCAATCGAAGAAATAATACCTATATCAACCACCACCATCAACCCTGAGAACCTTGGCGTCAAGGAAACACGGGATTTCATGAAAACCTACTTGGAGCGATACGGAATGACTCAAGAAACGCTTCTCATTCTCTCTGCAGCTGTGTTCGTCTTCGCCAGCGCCACTGTATTCAGCGCCTCGCATACATTCGTACGTCAACACGAACACGAGACAGCGGTGTTAAGGTCGTTGGGGGCGTCAACCAAAACTCTGAGGCTAAACCTGATAATCAAGGTCTTACCCTGGTCCATCGCAGCCTCGTTAATAGGCGTGATCGTTGCCATGGCGATTTTGCTGACCATGCAGAACAGCAATCTGGAAGCTCTTTCTCACAGAATCCTCTTCCAACCAGACCTACTGCTCATAACACTCGATGTCCTGCTGGTCTCCGCAATAGTTGTTCTAGGCATGATGCGCTCAACAAAGAAGCTAAACCCAGAATGACGGAAAAATGGATTTACGCTTGCATACCTCTACTCATCGCTGTAGCAGTCAGGCTCTATCCTTACCTTGTTTCTGGGCTCCCGTTCTCAATAGACGCTTGGGCACCAATCCGAAACACCGAACTCTTGTTGAAGAACACTCCCATAAGTCTAGGAGATACGGTTTTTGACGGCTACCATAATTATTGGCCAGCTAACAGCCTCTTCGGCGCCGTTGTTTCCGAAGTGACTTCACTTCCACCACTGCAAGCAATGGCGATGTACCTACCATTAACGGGAGCAACAACAATACTAATCTTTTATGCACTCGTAAAAAGAATATTCAATACAAAAATAGCGTTTATGGCGTCCATCATTTTTGCCACAGCGTTCACCCACGCCTACTTCACGGCAGGCGTAACAAAAGAAACCTATGCTAACCCATTGTACATTTCACTCATACTCATCTTTCTCCACCCAACCATAGGCAAACAAAGACAAGTCCTCCTTTTCGCTGTAATATCTGCCGCCTTGGCTCTTACGCATCACTTAACCATTCTAATTACCATTGCCGTCCTCTCAGGCATAGCCTTAGCCCGATTAATCAGTAACACGGAAAAAGGCCTGGCTCCCAACAAGTCTGATTTTCTGCTCACGTCAATCCTCGGAGTACTCGCTGGTCTATACTATGAACTGTACGCCTATGCAGGCTTCAGATTTCCCATAACCTACAGCGACTGGTTATCAGCTATCTCCTATCAAATCCTTGCATTTGCGTTAGCTATGTACTTTGCATTCAGACCTTCTCTTCACGTAGGAAGCAGAACCATAATCACTGTTTTGGGAGCGATAACTGGCGCTCTCCTATTTACACTATTGTATATGAGGAGACCTATAACGCTCGGAGTTCCAGCTGTGCCGCAATACTACCTGCTGTACAATCTACCGTACGTAATAGTTCTACCATTAATAACGCTTGGATACGGCTACCAAAGACAAAGCAAGGCGTCTATAGCCCCGCTGTTTTGGCTCGCAGCTATAGTAGGGCTTGAGGGTTATGCTCTCTTTAGCAATTCCAGCCTAAGCTTCGCCTTAACCAATAGAGGTCTTAACTTCCTTCATCCTGCGATAGCAATCCTCGCTGCAGCGGGGCTCTATCGACTATACGGAATGGCTAAGAAACCGAGGTCAAAAAAGTTCATGACGCTTGCGGTGTCTGCCACAGTCATACTTATCGCAGCCTTGAACTCTTACAGTCTATACGCCTCAGTGTCCCTGCAAGAACGTTACATGGGATACATGTGGCTTTACAACGCGCAAGAGTTTAGAGCAAGTGATTGGGTCGCAACAAAAACCAGCGACCTGACAGTGGCAGGAGATATTAAGGTTTACCATCTCTTACAGGATTACTTCACGGTTAATGTTGATGTGCTCCAAGGATACCGCTACTTGACCGAAGAGAGCCAGCCTCAACCCCAAATCCTCTACGTTTACAATCAAATGCAAACGAACGGATACATACTCGGCTGGTACGGAACAGACCTCCCAGAAAACTGGATTGAAAAAACATCTCAACTAAACCTAATATACTCTAATGGCCTTGCAAGTCTTCACACAAAACCGTCATAAATCGAAAAACACTATAAGCTCATCAATTTAAGGCTAGAGAAAGAAAATGATTGAACTCGACAACGTCTGGAAGAGCTATGGCACAAGTGACGTACTGAAGAACCTCAACCTAGTCGCAAACGAAAACGACTTCATTTCAATAAGGGGAAAATCAGGCGTTGGAAAATCAACCCTACTCAGAATAATAGGACTCCTCGAACCCCCAAGTAAGGGCGAAGTGAAACTGTTCGGAAGGCGAGTAAACGGCGTAAGCGACGAGCAAAAGTCAGACTTAAGACTACATTCAATAGGTTTTATCTTCCAATTCTTCAACCTAATTCCCTCGCTAACCGTACTGGAAAACCTAGAACTTCCGCTGGCATTAGCTGGAGTGAAAAAGCAAGAGAGAAAGAAGAAAGCGTCGGAACTGCTCCATTATTTCGATCTGACAAACTTCGCAGGCAGATTTCCCGCAAGCCTGAGCGGAGGAGAAAGACAGAGAATAGCCATACTAAGGGCTTTAACCAACAACCCAAAAATCATCTTAGCCGACGAGCCAACATCCAGCTTAGACGACGAAAACTCAAACCTACTAATGAAATTGCTCAGCCAAATCAATAGAGAAAGAAGCGCCACAATCATACTAACAACAACAGACCTATACGAAAAACTATCAACAACCAGAGACTACCTGCTAAAAGACGGGCACCTACATGAGACAAGCCACTAAAGCCTGATGATCCAACAAAGAAGGTGACCTAATCCTACCAGCGAGGCAGGCTTAACTGGCCGCCAAAGCCCAGAAGACTCATCGATTGGTTGAAACAACTCGGCGCCCTTTCAAACTAAGTCTTTTCTCCCAAACAAGCTCCGAAGGTGATGAAAAAAGAAAAAACGGAGCGAGTCCGTCGTCATTTTCTTTTCGTCGCATAACCCTCTTTGTTATGCGTTCAACTTGCACGAGAAACTAAAGCAAGACCACCATGGTTTTTCCATCATCTACAACATTCAACGCATCTTTAACACGCGTAGCATTTTTTGTGATTCGACGGATCCGACGAAACCAGCTAAGCCGACGACACCGACGAACCCGACGAAGCCTCAAACGTCAAAAATGCGAAAAACCTTTATTTAGTGAGGACCAAAGTTCTTTTCAGAGGCACCGAAAAACTTAAGAAACACACGTTTTTTCGAAGTCGCCTCCTCATGGAGAGAAAATCCATGCGTAGAATTCCCTTTCAGACTAGAAAGCGAATTATTGAATTATGGTTTAAAGGCATCCCTCGCGATTCGATAGCCCGAAGACTACGTGTTTCTGGAGACACAGTTTCATCTGTGGTAGCTCAGTTGTCCTCAGATGCGAGCCAAATAGCTGAATGCCCTAAAGAGCTTAGAGACTTAAGCGTAGAACTAAGGAAATTGAATCTGTCTTCCTCTGAAGCATTAGAAGGCGCGAAATTGCTTTCTAAACTGGCAAATCTCGGTTTTGCGCCAGAACAACTGCATGAGTTCATTCAAACCGCTACAAAACTGTCCAGAAAAACAGAATATCAGCCAAAACAAGTGATTCAGGCAGCGATGAAGCTTTCTGACCTTGAAGAGAAGTCGGGAAAATCCTACACTGAAACAATAAGAGAGTTTGAAGCGAAAACAAAACAAACAAAGGAACTACAAGAAGCAATAAACGAAAAGGAAAAAGAGCGAACTCAAAAGCTAAGTGTGAACAGAGTTACCGACAAAGAGATAAGATACATTAAAGAGCTCAGGCAAAAATTCCGCAGGTACCGAATAAACTTGACTGATGTTGAAAACCTCCAAGCATACTTGGAGAACATGCAAGAAACAGGAGGCAATCCAAAAAAATTCGTTGAATACACGAGAAAATACGGTTCTCTCCAAGGAAGACTAACCCTTCTTGAAAGACAGAAGCAACAGAAGATTTCTGAGATAAAGGGAATGCAAGATGATTTTGAAAGCCAGAAACAACAGAAGATTACTGAGATGAAGAGAATGCAAACCCTTCTTGAAAGCCAAAGGCAACAGAGAATTGCTGAGATAAACGGATTAAAAAAAGAGAAGGAAACTGTTGCAGGTGAATTGATTAGGCTGCGAATAGCAGTATCCGAGCAAAGGAGGGAGGAAGGCAGATTAATTGAATCGAACCGAAAACTAAGAAAAGAAGCGGATGAGCAGAAAGCGAGACTGGATGCTACAGTATCAAGGTTAGCTGAAATCTTAAAAGTAACAGTTGACGTAGAAGAAATCAATAAAGCCATCCATGCTAAAAACGAAGAATTAGCAAATCTTGACACAAGCATATCCACCAAATCCGAGAAACTCAAAAACATGAACTCTGAGATTGAAGAATTAAAAGTACAAAAGCAACGTTTAGAACATGAAGTCGAGGGCATATTGAAGATTAAGAACTTCGCAATGGAAGTCCAGAAGGCGATTACCGATTTAGAACAACGCAAGACCGCGTTGGACAAAGAAGTCACAGAAAAGAGCGACAGAATAGCCCTTGGAGATACAGTGACCAACTTCCTCACCAGACAACCAACCTATGATTTCAACCGATTCTACTCAATGGTTGAAGATCTGAAGAAGGCAAGGGAAGACAAAAGTTCACCCTTCGGACCTTTACTGCCCCGTATAGAGGAGAGCATTCGAATGCAGGCGCTAAAAGCTTTTGAAGGCGATCTAGTGTCCAAAACAGAGTTCAAAGCATTATGGGACCTGAAAGAAGAGCACAGAAAAGAGAAAAAAGAACTCGGGTCAAATGTAGAAAATCTGGAAGCTCTACTGCAAAGAAAAGACGAAGAATTAGCTTCTGTCAAAAAAGAGAAAGAAATCTCAGAAGACATTAAGGTCTATGTTGAAGGAAGCCAAAAAACACTCAAAGAGCTTAAGGAGTGGATACTAGCCAAGTACGAAGAAGAAATAGAAAGAAGAGCGAACGAAAAATTCAACAAACAAGCAGCTAGAACATATGGACTAGTAGATTGGGTGTCTAAGAAAATAACAAAAAGATAGCTATTCCAATGGATCAGCATGAAGAGGTTAAGGGTGCGGAAACATCAAGGAGGAACAGCGGAAGAAACTAAAGAAAATAAAGAAAAATGAAAGAAACTCACGAAAACGAGGAAAAGTACGCTTCCTAGCCAAATTGCTACAACCATAGACTACTGAAGCGCGCGTATCAAGCGCTCAAGCTGGCTTTTGGCTCCAGGACTATCACGAAACCTAGCTTGTCGTAAGTTTCTGTATGCTCAATAATTTTCCATGTGATAGAAACCAGTTTAAATGGTCCGTAACGATTTCCGACCTGATCCTGCCACCATTGATTGAACCAGTAGAAGTTGCCGTTCTTATACCCAAACTCGGCCCAAGCCTCGTCGGTAAAGTAAACGTCCATAACGCCACTGAAAATCAAATATCCATTCTCATAATTCAATGAGGTGACTGCTAAGTTCTGGATGAATGGATATCGAGCCATAATTATTGCAGGAATCACTACGAAAAGCAATCTTGACAGCATTCTGATACTCATTACATATATGCCCACACTTAGGCTTAATACGAATGAACAAACTTAAAAAGCAGCATGTTAAGAAGCATGGAATATTGTTCTAGTAATGATTTTCACCAAGATTCACTTAGCATTGAGCCCACAACACATTGAACAAGCCCATAAGAAAGCTTCAACTATGCGATGAGCATAGCCAATGGAAGGATCCCTTTTCAGCAACCCAAAAACCATCTTAGCCGACGAGCCCGCATCCAGCCTAGACGACGAAAACTCAGCCCTACTAATGGAATTACTCAGCCAAATCAACAGAGAAATAAACGCAACCATCATACTAACCACAACGGACCTCTACGAGAAATTACCCACCAACCAAAACTACATGTTGAAGGAGGGACGCCTACAGAAAGCAAACAAGCCATAACGAAAGCCCAAACAAGCAGTAATCATTTTAAGATTCTCTGTTTATGAGTTGAAACCTGAAATTCATCGTGGAATCTTAACCGATTTCCTCAATGCGATGGTTTGCTCAAGACCAAGCAATTCCTTAAAGTGCTCTTTACCAAAATATATTTCCAGCTTTTTCACGTCAACGCCAAAAACGCTTAGCTTGTCAGTAATCTCCTCGCCTACATTGCTTGGGACCAAAACACAACTTTCACTAAGCCTGATGCCACCCGTCTTGGCAACAACCCCCTTACCACCTTTCCTGTAAAGAAAATAAACCACTCTCATTTTCTCCCTAGAACTTAAACCGCTCATATCGTAAATGATTAGGCAGTGAGGCTCCAATTTTACAGGCTTAGAAAAAACTTCAAGTGGAAACCTAGCAAAGAGAATCTTTCCATGCCTGAACAATTCATCAAGGAATACAGGGTTAGCAGCCTTAAGCTCCTCCAGAGTCTCTGGAATCACGTGCAAATTCATTTTGAGGCTGCCAACAGCTTGAAACAGCTCATCCCAATTCTGCCACATTAAAGTCTTATCCTTAAAAAGAACAATCAGATCATAATCCGAATATTCGTCATAATCTCCTCTAGCGAAACTACCAAAAAGAAAAATCCCTGTAACCCCCGGAATTTTTGATACGGCATCAACAATTTTATTTAAATCTAATACGTGCCTTTCTTCCAATCTCATCCAGAACACGCTCCATAGCCTCAACAACCTTCTTAGCCCTGTCACCATCAATTCCCTCATAGCCTAGGGCGCCATAGGCACCCCACAACTCATCCACATCCTTAGACAACGATGGAAGCTTTTTCTTGATCCACCTCAGCCTACCACTATGCGCGCTTCTCGGATGCAAATGAAAGTGCTTACCTTCTCGTGAAGCTAAAGCCTCAATCGCCTGCTCAACAGTTTTTATCGCCAAATCGCCAACAACCATATAGCGCCTTTTCTCAAACTCTTCCAACGAAGCCATTCTATTCTCACGAGTAGCCTTAACGTGAATTTCAATATCGCTCATAGAGCATCATTCATATAAATTATTATTTTCTTACATATAAGAATTCTAGGTAATGGAGTGCTCAGTCATCGGCTTTAAACGCTACGATTCGAATAATGCTTATATTTGTAAACGTCATTAAATATTGTAAACAAGGAGAAAATCTAGCAGTGTCAAAGGAAAAGATGCGGGTTATAGCCGCAAGGTTTCCGAGAACATCAGCAGAAGAGTTGAAGAAAATCGCTGAAGAGGAGCAGGTTGACAAATCAACTGTCATTGCCCGAGCTCTGCAACGATACATAAAAGAATGGAAACTTGAAAAAGCCTTAACTCTATATCGAGAAGGAAAAGTAACTCTCTGGAAAGCCGCCAAGATAGCCGATATCTCGCTTTGGGAAATAATGGACATAGTTAGGCAAAAGAAAATACCGATGCAATACGCTTTCGAAGATTTTAAAGAAGATTTTGAGGCTGCTTTGAAGGAAAAGTGATGCCCAAGCCCCTTGTTTTCAACTCAACTCCATTGATCTATTTAACAAAAGTTTCGCTGACCCATCTAATCAGAGAAATTCAAGAAGAAAAAATTACCACATCAAGAGTGTATCATGAAATTGTTGTTCAAGGAAGGGAAAGAGGAGCACCTGAAGCCTTGCTCTTGGAAAAGTTCTTCAGAGAAAAGGTCATCAATATCCATGAGCCTAAAGATAAGCAATTTGTGAAAACTCTTGTAGGAGTTGCAGCCCAACTTGCGAGACAGCCTCTGCATGAAGCAGAAGCAGAGATTCTTGCCGTTGCCAATGAAGTTAACGGAGTAGCTATAGCAGACGACAATATCGCCAGATCGGTTGCTATGCTTTTCGGAATAGAACTGCATGGCACTGGATATGTTTTAGGTAGATTGTACTTGACTGGCAAAGTAAGGAAAGAGAAATTGATTTCGAAGGTGAAACAAATGAGAGCGCAAGGATGGTACACATCTGGTGAGGATTACCTAGACATTATCAAATATTTGGAAGCACTTTGATACGTTGAGATAATGAAATTTTGTAAGATGTGGCATAGCAAATTAAAAGTCCTGATAAGGCTTCTTCAATCTATCTCCGAATCACGTAAAGGGTAGGTTCAGGTTCCTTTTCTTTTGTCGCATAAACGGCTAATGCTAAAGCCCAGAGTTGGTCGTCGTGGGTTCCAGGCGGATGATAAAAAGTCATTATGCCCTTTTCTTCAGGTTTCTCGGTTGGCTTAGCTTTTCCAAACCTGTATTGCTGCTCGTTGATTTGTGAGAGAAGAGTTCGATCCATCGGAAGCGTTACTCGTTTTTGCTTCATTCTTGTTTGCAACAAAATCATTAGGTCTTGCTTGACATTTGCTGTAAAGGCTAACCCGTCAATTTGTGGCGCGAACTCCTTTATCTCTTCCACAAGGCTTTCTCCGACAGCGCTCTGATCCACGAAACCCTTCTTTACATCGAATTTCTGGTTTAGTCTTTGTAGAAAACCTACAATGTCAGAGTAGGGTGTGCCCAACGCGAACTGCTTCAAAAACGACAGCCTATAGCACTCTTTTTCCTCCTCTTTTAACAACGCAACAACGCTATAATCGACTCTCTTGCCAAAATCAGCTCCCAAGTAGTAATTACCTGCGATTTTGTCCTTGGTCTTTATTTGTTCTTCATCGATGAGGTCGTAATCTTCAACGCATTCGCGAATCAAATCTTGCCTGAAAAAACTGTTCTCGTCTTCAACAAATTCCGCCTCATACTCCATTTTATACCTTAACTCACCGATATCTCGGCGTTGCTGATCCAAAAACTCCTTAGAAATAAGCGGGCATGATTCCGCTCTTACGTGCTGACTCCAGTAGTCTGGGTTCTTGAAGCTTCGGTAAAAGATGTGGTCACGACCCCAGGGCGTGCTCAACATGATTGCCGTGCCGTTGGTTGTTGCTAGCATCGGAAAAATGACGCTTGCAATCACGTCTTCGGGCATGAAGGCAGCTTCATCAATGACAACTAGGTGTGCGGTGTAGCCTCTCAGCGTAGCTCCGTCGGGTCCACAGGGCAGAGCAATAATCTGGCTTCCATTGCTGAGTTGAATCAACGTGCGAGTTGAGTTTACCACAGACTTTCGCAACACAGGATGAGAATCAATGAAATGTTCAATCACGCCGAACATAATCATGCTCTGCCTCAAACCACGACTAACAATCAGTGTAGTCGTCTTAGCGTTTGTAAAGGCAAAATGAATCACCTTAACCGCAATAGCGGTTGTTTTACCCGTTTGCCGAGCCCAACAAGCCACAATCCGCTTGGTCAGAGCGCGCAACAACTCAGCCTGATAAGGGAAGGCGTGAAACCCTAAAACAGCCTCCGCAAAGACAACGGGGTCCTGACGAAGCTTATCCCTAACACTCTCGTATCCTTCAACGGGCATCTCGTGACCAGCTGGCTCGTGTCCTGCTAACCATCAGAGTAAACTTCCTTGTCACAAATCTCCTAGGAACCCTTGTTTCCAACCCAGACAAATAAGAAGCTAAGTCGAGATCAGCCGCCGACTTACTCCCAATCTTGTTCAAAGCTTCAGCCACCTTAACCAACGCTTCAACCTGCCTCGTTAAAGAGCGACTCCAACGCAGCTTCATCTCACCCCCAACCTTCTTAGCCTCCAATTGCCTAACCGCATGCTCAATGCTTTTCTTCAAATTCTCAGCAGCCATCAACAACAACCCCTCAGAACCAAACCGCTCAACGCCCTTAACCTGACTACTTTCAGCCATTACAAACCCATCCACACAAATCACTCAACTTCCGCCTCAACAATCAGCAAACAAAGAACAAATAATCCATTTAGAATTAACTCGCCAAAGGAAAACCAACAAGGTCAGAGATAAGTGAAACTAACTCTCCGAAAGCCAATAAATCGCCATTAAATACCCATTAAATCACCTACAAATCACTCCAAACCCAACTCAAAAAGAGCCCAAAACAACAACCGAACCAAAAACAAAACACAAAACACAAACAGAAAGACAGCGCCCACAAAACAAAAAAATCTGCAACCAACTATCTAACCCATCTATCACCCAACCCTCTTAAACCACTCAACAGTCCTCGCAAGACCCTTCTCCAAACTCACCCTCGGCCTCCAACCCAACAAACCCTTAATCTTACCAATGTCAGGGCACCTCCTCCTAGGATCGTCCTCAGGCAAAGGATGAAAAGTCAGCCGAGACTCGCTTTTGGTTAACTCTTTAATTTTCTTTGCAAGCTGCAGGATGGTTATTTCTTGAGAACTTCCTACGTTTACCACTTCACCCCTAGACCTCTCGTTAATCGTTAACAACAGTAAACCTGCAACAGTGTCAGTTATGTAGCAGAACGACCTCGTCTGGGTTCCATCACCATAAATGGTTATAGGCTTGTTCTTCAAGGCTTGCGTGATAAATCTTGACACAGATCTGCCGTACAACCCATCTTCCCTCAAACGGGGTCCAAACGAATTAAAAATCCTCGCAACCTTCACATCTAACCCGTACTGTTTGTGATAAGCCATAAACAAGGCTTCGGCGAACCTTTTCCCCTCATCGTAGCAAGCCCTTGGCCCAACTGGGTTAACATTTCCCCAATAAGTCTCAGGGGTAGGCACTATTTCAGCGTCACCATAGACCTCCGAAGTTGAAGCAAACAACACTACGGCGTCTCTTCTTCTAGCCAACTCCGCCACATTGACACTACCCAACGCACTTGTCCTCAACGTTTCGATCGGATGCGCTTGATACTCTTCAGGCGAAGCATGACTAGCCAAGTGAAAGATACAATCAAACATATCGTTTGTCTTGAAAGTGCAAACATCATCTTTCAGGAACTTGAACTCTGAATTTTTCATCAAATGATCTATGTTGCGCCTTGCTCCAGTTGACAAATCGTCTAAACACGTTACTCGCGCGTCAAAACTAATTAGAGCATCGCAGAGCCAGCTGCCGATAAAACCAGCACCACCCGTGACTAAGAACTTTTTTCCTTCAAAATCTACTCGTTTTAAGTCGCGCTTGATTCTTTCGATGTCTTCAAGGATTATTGAGTCTAACAGTTTGGGTTCTCCTGCAAAAGTGTTGATAGGACAAGGAGAGGGCTTCCCAATAGGTTTCTGGGCTGCCGATGTCTAACCTGACCTGGCCCTTGGTCAGTTTGACCGCGTAAACGTTTAGACCCCATTCGATGAGTTTTTGAATGGCGTCTGTAAGTTGAACCTCGCCTCCTCTTCCAGGCTGCGTTTTTTCCAACGCCTTGAAGATGACTGGATGAAAGACGTATATGGGCATGATTGCTAGGTTGGTGGGCGGCTTCTCAGGCTTTTCAACTGCTCCCTTGACTTTGAAAATTCCTTTCTTTTTTTCTTCAGCCTCGATGATTCCATATTGCTGAGGGTTCCCTATCTCTTGAACGATGAACGCGGCGTCGGCGTTGAGCCTTTCATAAGTGTTTATCAACCCCTTGATATGCTCCATGCCTCTTGAAATTATGTATGTGTCACCCGCATGAACCAGGCAACGCTCACTCTGCACAAAGGGTTGTGCCATCAAAACGGCGTTTCCGAACCCTTTTGGCTCTGGTTGGTTGACCCAAAGAATGGTTGAGGTCTTGAGTTTTCCGTAAAAGCCGTCTAAGTCTGTGGCTTGACCGCTCTTTCCAATGCCTTGAAGCATGCTGACAAAGTTGTGGTCAGGTGTAAAATGATCCTCAATACTGCGTTTTCCTCTGCCTACAACAAAGCAGAATTCTCGAAACCCAGCGTCGTGGAGTTGCTCAAAAACCATCTGTAGCAAGGGTTTCACGGCTATGTTGCCTTTAGTTGTCTTGGAGAATATTGGAAGCATTTCTTTGGGTTGTTCCTTGGTTGCTGGAAACAAGCGTGTTCCCAAGCCTGCCGATGGAATCACGACCTTTCGAATCATTAGGTTTACCCGATTACCATTTCTTGCATAAACAATATATAATTAATGCAAAGTTGGAACTGAAGTCGTGGGCGCTCGTTTGAGGATTTGAGAATTATGAAAAAACCGCGTATATCTGTTGTGGGCATCGGCTACGTCGGCCTGTGCACTGCCGTGGGGTTCGCCAGCAAAGGATATGAAGTTTTCACTTCAACTCACGACGCTGAAAAGGCAGCGAAAATAAAGAGGGGTGTTCCGCCGTTCTATGAACCAGACCTTCAGGGACTGCTGGCAAAAACTGTTCGAAATGGTTATCTCTGGTGCTTGCTCAATCAACCAGAAGAAGCTGTCATAAGGACAGATATTACTTTTAACACCGTTGGCACTCCAAGCAAACCAGACGGCAGCATTGACCTCCAGCACATCGAAAGGTCAACTCAAGAGATAGGGGAAGCGCTCAGTAAAAAAGACACGTATCACGTGGTAGTTGTTAAGAGCACTGTTGTGCCAGGAACCACACAAAACATAGTTAAACCCATACTTGAAAAACAGTCGAAGAAAAAGTGTGGTTCAGACCTCGGCTTGTGCATGAACCCCGAGTTTCTGCGTGAAGGCTCTGCGCTTGAAGACACTCTTAATCCTGACCGCCTAATCATAGGAGAACACGACAAAAAATCGGGTGACACTCTCGAAAGCTTGTACAAAACCTTCTATGGTGAAAAGACCCCACCGACAGTGAGAACCAACCTTGCAACAGCCGAACTCATCAAGTACACTAACAACGCTCTCCTAGCCACAAAAGTCAGCTTCATCAACTCCATAGCCAATTTATGTGAAAAAATCCCAGGCGCTGACATATGTGTGGTGGCTAAGGGCATAGGATTAGACAAGAGGATTGGACCTTTGTTCCTTAACGCTGGATTGGGTTACGGGGGTTCCTGCTTTCCAAAAGATGTCAAAGCCTTGATTGCATTTTCAAGAAAATTGGGCTACTATCCCGAGCTGCTAGAAGCTGTTGAAAAAATAAATGAAGCGCAACCCCACAAGGCAGTTCAGATCTGCAAAAATTTTCTTGGTGATCTTAAGGGCAAGCACATAGCCATTCTAGGCTTGTCGTTCAAACCAAACACTGATGACATGAGAGAAGCAAGATCAATACCAATCATCAATCAGCTCCTAAAAGAAGGCGCAAACATCACCGCCTACGACCCAGCTGCAATTCCAAACGCCAAGACAATCTTCGCCGACACAATTGAATACGCCTCTTCAACCAACGAATGCTTAAAGAAAGCAGATTGCTGCATCCTCGTAACCGAATGGGATGAATTCAAGAAGCTTAAGCCAGAAGACTTCACCAAAAACATGCGCCAACCATTTCTCGTTGATGGAAGAAGAATCTACAATCCAGAGAAGTTCGGTCAAAAACTCAAGTTTGCTGCCATAGGGCTTGGAAAATAAGAACCCGCAAAGCCAGCTAAGTAATAATCAATCCTTTTATATCGTTTCTATGCACCTTATCTAACAAAGACCCAAACCTATTCTTTTAAGAGGTTATCCTATGAGCTTCACTGAGAAAGAGGTTGTAAAATTCTTTCAGGAACAAGCCAGACTGGAGCAAGAGATAGTCAAGTCGGTTAACAATGCTCTTGGAACCATAAAGAATTCGGTTGTTGAATCAATCTTGAAAGGCATGGCACTCGACTCTTCGAAGCACGCTGCCATCTACAAGGCGGCTGAACAGATAATGCAGGTGGCACCAGCTCTGTCAGAGAGCGAGTTTGATCAGTTGAGGAAAGTCGTGAAGTGGCACATCGAAAACGAAAACAAGATGATTAAACGTTTGAAGGATGCAATAAAGAGGACGGACAACAAGAGAATCAAGTTTTTGCTGCAGGCTATAGTAGCGGATGAGAAGAGGCATCATCAGCTTCTAGACGCCATAATGGACATTGTGGTTAAAGGTGAGACCATCACCAACGATGAATGGTGGGAGATGCTGTGGAAAAACGTGCCCTTCCACGGGGCACCCGGCGGATAACAAGAACCTCCAATTATCAAAACGTTTCATACTAAACCGTGTGCACTCTCAAGGTTGATTTTGAGTTCTTACTCTTGTTTCACAACCTCTTTGTGGCTGAAACTATCACAAAGAACACGAATACCAAGAGTTGTGGCATTTGGAGGGAGGTATTTGCCCACGTCCAACCGTCATGACAACACAGCTTTGGAGCCCAAGTCGCTTGACAAATACCTAGAAATCAGCATAAAACTGGCGAATCCGTCTACTATACGTCAACTTAGAAGTCTTTTCGAAAGGAGGTATTCGTTGAAAGAGTTGTTAGAATGGATCCATGCTAGATTAAAGTTTAGTAGAGAAAATATAGTTCGCCACAACGACCCCATAGAAATACTAGAGTACGGCAAGGGAAGATGCAGCGAGTTCAGTGTGTTGTTCACTGCCCTCTGCTTGGCACACAACTATCGTGCCAGACTTATCTTGGACATGTCTGACCACGTGTGGACTGAGGTTTGGAACGACGAACAAAAAAGATGGGTGCATGTTGACCCTTCGGAAAAGAGGATTGATGACCCAGAGATGTACGAGCGAGATTGGAAGAAGAATCTGGAGGAAGTTTACGCCTTGGAAAACGGGCAGGTGGAAAACGTGACGCTAAACTATAAGATACATAAAAGTTAGGTTATGGCAACGTATACCTTCTTATCATCAAATGTGTATTCATGCCATTCTGCTTTAACTTCTGACCGCTCTCTATGAACGTGCACCTTCTTTGTTCTCACGAGGTCCGCCATCTGGGTGAGGAAAGGCTCTAAGAGACGAGTGCTCTCTGCGTCTAATTCAGCCAAGTGAACAGCGTCAAGTACATCTGTAGGCGCGAACCCCAGCTCTTTTCGTAAGGCTTGCACTCGACGGGCTAGGTCGCGCATGACACCCTCTCCGAGCAGTTCGTTATCTCTTTGTGTGTTCAAATGCACCTCTAAATCTCCTTCAGTGGTATGCACCCAACTTCCCTCTAACAGAGGAACAAGCAACGCTGTTTCAGTATGGTATTCAACGTTCTTCACGTTGGCTAGTTCCAGGAACAAATCTTCCAGGTTTTTCAAGTCTTCTAACTCTTCTTTAGGCGCCACCATCACGGCTTTTGGCAGTGGCCATCGACGCTTTAACTTGGCGGCTTGGCGCACTGAATAAGTTAGCGCCACTGTTTTTAGAAGCGTGTCGAATGCGCGTTCAAGGTCGGCGTCCAGAAGAGTCGTGTCGGGTGTTGGCCAGTTTTCGTAGTTTACTGATTCTGGCAAGGTGTTGTCTAACTTTCGGTAGACGTTTTGGTGCATGAACTCGCTGAGGTAGGGTGTTGCTGGGTTGAAGAGCAGGGCCAGGGTTTCTAAGGTCTGCCATAGAGTGGCGTAGACTGCTAGACGTCGGTTTAGTGTTTGTGGGTCGTCGCTCCAGAGGTCTCGGCGTACCATGGGCACGTACTGTCTGCTCAGAACGTCGACCACGAAGGTCTCTAGTTCGGCTAGGGCGAAGTTGAACTCGCATGTCTCCAGCTTCGCTGTGCAGTCTTTGACTGTTTTTTGCAGTTTTGACAGTAGCCAGCGGTCAGCGGGTTTTAGGGAGTTGTTTTCTCTTGCCCATTGTAGTGTGTGTCTTTTGGGGTTGAATTGGTCGTATTGGGCGTTTTGCATGAAGAAGCGGTGCAGATGATAGAGGGTGCCCAGTACTTGGTATGGTCGCTTGCTTAGCTCTTTTACGTCGAAGTTCATGGAGTCTACTGGTGAGCATTTCCAGAGCATGTAGAATCGGCAAACGTCCGCAGAGTAGCGGTCGAGCACGGGATTAGCCTCTAAAACGTTGCCGAGGCTCTTACTCATTTTCCGACCTTTTGCATCTAAGACGAATCCATAGAAGAGGTAATTCTTGTATGGTGCCTCGGGCTTTCCTGTTAACAAGACGTGTTCGAGCAGCAGCGTGTTTGCCCAACCTCGTGTTTGGTCTACAGCCTCAACTAGGAAGTCTGTGGGCACATACTTTTGAAATTCTTCGTCGGTATAACGCGCGTAGGGACAGGCACCAGCGTTGTGCCAGCAGTCGAGCACGAAGGGTTCTCTCTTCATTTTGCCGCCGCATTTTTCACACTTCAGCACTAAGCGGTCTACCCAGGGTTTGTGCAGTTCAAAGTCTGGGCTTGGCGGCTCCGTTGCCCTTTCAAACAGTTCTTTCTTGCTTGCCACCAGCACCTTGTTCTTGCAGTTCTGGCAAACCCAGACTGGCAGGGGTGCGCCCCAAACGCGTTCTCGGGACACGCACCATGGTTTGCCTTCTTTCAGAAAGGCGAGGAAACGGTTTTTTGGTCCTTCGAAGTAGTAACCCACTTTTTCCGCTGCTTCTACCACTCTGGCGTTTACCCTGTCGGTCCAGAGATAGTATTCTCTCCGAGCCAGCCACACCAGTTTGTGGTGTGACCTCCAGCAGGTTGGATACTCGTGGGTGAGAGTCTCCACAGACACGAGTAAGCCTTTTTTACGAAGCACTTCGGCCACCATGGGGTCTGCGTCTCGAGCGAAAACTCCTGCAAACTCGCCTGCTTCGGGGGTGAATTTGACTTCGTCGTCGAAGGGAACGTAGACTGGCACTTTGCGTTTTTGAGCTGCTCGGAAGTCGTCTTCTCCGTTTCCAGGTGAAAGATGTACTACGCCTGTAGCTGTGCTCAAATCTACGAAGTCTTCGTTCACAACCGTGTGGACAAGGGGTTGGTTGTCTAGTTCTTGTTGTTTTGGAACCATGTCTAAGAAGGGATATTCGTATTTGACGCCCTCAAGTTGGTTGCCCATGACTGTGTCTTCAACTTCATAATTTTCCATCTTCAACTCTTGCATGACAGCTTCAACGCGTTGCTTTGCGAGGACCCATGTTTCGTCGCCTACTTTCACTTTGGCGTATTCAGCCTCTGGATGAACGGCCAGCATCATGTCTGTGACTAGGGTGAAGGGCATTGTGGTCCAAACTAGAAAGTACTCATTTTCTTTTTCTTTCACTTTCATTTTGAAAAAGAGCGACGGGTCTTCCACTTGTTCGTAGCCTAAGCCCACTTCAGCATTGCTTAGGGAGGTTTGACAGTGAGGACAATAGGCAACGACGTAGTAGCCTTCGCCCAGCAACCCTTGTTCCCAAGCTCGTTTGAGGTATTGCCACTCACGTTCTATGTACTCGTCTACGTATGTCCAGTAGGCTTTGTCGTGGTTCATGAAGACGCCGAGTTTTTTGTCGGCTTCAAACCATTCTTTATGGTATTTCATCACGGTTTTCTTGCACTCGGCTACAAAGCGTTCTTCGCCCACTTTCTCCACTATGTCTTGTTTGCTTCTGACGTTTAATTCGCGTTCAACTTCCAACTCAACTGGCAAGCCTTGGCAGTCCCAGCCCGCCCAGAAGGGAACATAAAAGCCCTGCATTGTCTTCCAGCGGTAGCGCAGGTCTTTCATGGCTCGTCCTCGATAGTGTCCAACGTGAGGAAGCCCGTTCAGCGTCGGTGGGCCTTCCACATAGCCTAAAACACCTCGGTTAGTTTCCTCTCTGAGCTTCTCCATTCCCTGACGAACTTTGTTTTTCTCCCAGAATTCGCGGACTTGTTGTTCCAATTCGAGCGGGCGATAGTCTAGCGTGAGCCAGCGTTTAGAAACTTCAGCCTTGAATTTGGCGGCCACCTTCTCGCATCTTCTCACACCCGCCAACCATCAACATCACAGCGCTCACATATAACCTTTTTGAAACACAAATCAACAAAACTTTTCCATTCGCAAGATTCTTAAGTATCACCGACGAATCTGTTGAATAAATCTGTGCATAGCTGGTGTTGTTATCAAAGCAAGAATGTTGGTTGAAGGTGTTCTTCAAGGTGTGGGATACCGAGCCATAGTAAAGCAAGCTGCTCGTTTTTTAGGCGTTAAAGGCTTAGTCCGAAACCTCGATGATGGTAGAATTGAGATTTTCTGCGAAGGCTCAAAGACAATCCTAGAGAAGTTTCGCAAATTAATCGACATTAATGGTAAGCCTGATGATATTATGAACATCAACGTAACAAAGATTGAGTATTTTGAAGAGGGTGAAAAAGGTTACAGTCCAGTTTGGAAGCCCTATCGAGGCTTTGAAATAGACTATGGCATTGAAAAATTGTCGCCCTTTGAAGAATCAAGTTTGGAATATCATGAGTATGAAAAACTGTATTTCTGCAGTTTCAGAAACGAGTTAAAGAGTTTTAGAGAAGAAACCAACGTGAGTTTTGCATAAAAATAGCAGATAAATATCGAGACAGATCGGTTGAATGAAAGAATTTAGAAGCGAATTAAAGAGTTTGCGGGAAGACACATTAGCTGAATTGAAAGAGTTCAGAACAGGAATGGAAAGATTTCTAACCCAATTCTTAAAAGAATACTCCAAAAAAAGAACACAAGCGTAAATTGGTAGCCCGGGAGAGATTCGAACTCTGCTGCAAAACTTTAGTATGCCGAAGTGATTGTTCAGAAGCAGAATTTGCATTCCAATTTTAGTTCTCTGCACAGACCATCTATCTGAACCTTCAAATTCTTATAATAGTCACTTTTGCCAAGGAGGATGTCTTTCCATTGTCTGTGAAGCTGAGGGAAATCTTTCTTGAGAAATCTTTCTAGATTGACCCATAGGCCAGGCTTTAGGTTAAGTTTGTCCACATAGATGTAATCTACGCCAGCACTTGCAATTTTGTGAAAGTATTGTTCAAGGTTTTGGTCTGAGAGATAGGGCAAGAAGGGCCCGAAGAAGGCATAGGTTTTTACGCCGTTTTCTTTCAGTTTTTGGATGGCTTGGAGTTTTTCTTCTACTGGGGAAGAAGCAGGCTCGAATGATTTCCTAATGTCGTCGTTTAGGGTTGTCATCGTGAAACCTACTTCTCGTTCGTGAAACTTTTGGATGAGGTCTAAGTCTCTAAGCACTAAAGCAGACTTGGTCTGTGTCGTTATTCGAAACTGGTGTTGCAATAGAATCTCAAGCAACTTTCGGGTCAACTCGTATTCTCGTTCCAACGGTTGATAGGCGTCGGTTAAGGAACTGATGTAAACCGTGCCCTTCGATTTTCTTTTCACCTCTCGTGCAAGAACAGCGGGTGCATTAATCTTAACATCTACGAAATCTCCCCAAGCTTCCGTGTGCTTAGAAAATCTTCGAGTGTATGACTCGGCGTAGCAGTACTTGCAAGCGTGTTGACAACCGATGTAAGCGTTGATACAGTAGTCTGCAAGGGCGCTTTTGTTGAGCACAGACTTGCACTCGACTTCTCTCACTATCATGCTTGAACGCCTAACATTGCCTCTAATCAATTAACCTTGCAACGTTTTGATATACTTTGCAGGAACGTACTTGCAGACGTAAACCTTTTCAGTAGCCTTATAGAACCTTAAACCATGACTTCTCGCTTCAGACGCATCTATCACTAGGACCACCGGGCTGTTTGTCCTGCGTTTTCCAACCTCCAAGGCTATCTCCTCTGTGGGTGAAAGATGAACCCACTTTCGCCTCATCGGCTGCAAACCCTTTTCCAAAATCTCTTTAGCAGCTTGAGGAGTTGTCCCGTGGTAAAGCCTTTCAATCTGCCTGTGTTCTTTGAGATGTATGTGCACTGGAACAGTGTGCCCGTACAAGGCGCGAATCTTGTTCTCCACTATTTCAAACCGTTTTCTTTCGCTCTCATCAACTAGTTTTATCAAGAAGCTTCTGTCCACGGTTGGGTAACGTCTCCTAACCTTAAGAACCAGGTCGCCTAAATCAACAAACCCGTCATCATCCATTTCCAAGTCTTCAGGGTTGTGTCTCAAAAGATAACTAACATACTTACTTACCAAAACTCCTACATTGTTCCCCATAATGAACCACCATCAAACCAACAATCATTCATACACACACATAATTCAACACCCAAGCATAACACCTTTGCAACCTAGTTGAATCCTAACAAAGCTCAAGACCCCCCCCTCTACCCGTCTCTCTGTATCTGAGCCTCTCAGCGCCTATTTGGATCCAAATAGAGGGCGTAGGCTAGCCCAGCGCACACACAAACACAAAAAATGAATACAATCCAAGCCTCAATAAATTTCTAACATTAACCCAATCCTATTCTGTTAGACGCTTGCCCTCATCTTCTCATACATCTTCTCCAACGTCCAACGAATAGTCGACTTCAACTCACTAGCCCTCTCAGCATCCACATTCCTAACAGTAATCTCTCGAAGGTAGTCTCCCTCACGAACAACACTATACGAAAGAACCCTGTCAGGCGGTATCTCACCCGTTGCCGCCGCCTCTCTATCTTTCTCCTGCATCTTGACCAAAACCCGCTCAACCAAAAAAGCCATGAAAGGAGGAACATCCACCGTAAACCGCTTATCTTCAGCCAGAACAACACGCAAAGAACCCTCTCCCATATAGAGATCAGCCAACAAGTCACCTGTAGCCGTCTTAATCGGAATCGCCTGCTCAAACTCCAAAACAGGAGGCACAGTTACCTCAACGCTTGAAGAAGGCGGGGCAGGGGGCAACAACTCCTCCTCCTCAACGCTTGGCGCAGGAGTAGGCTTAACAATCTCTGCCCTCTTAAACCCCTTCTCCACCAATGCCGAGTTCACAAAATCGAGCAGAGCACGCAAACCCTCGAGTTCAGCCTCTATTTCTCTCACACGCTTTTCAAGCAAGACCCGCATTTCAGCCATCTTCTTTATTTTGTCGCCTTCAGCATCCGCAGTCAAATCGCCTCGCCCCTCTATCCTAATAGTTGTTTGTTGCTTATCAAAGTTAATCGTCAGACAGAGCATATTAAAAAGAACAACCAATCATCCTTAATCGAGACCGCTGGAAACCAAAAAATGTACGATTTCAACCTCCTAGTCTCATGCCCATGGACGATGACTGGAAAAGCCAAAAAAGAGATTGCAAACATCCTAACGCAGCTCGGTGATGAAAAACCCGTCATAAAGCCTACTGTTGCTAGAGGAATAATTGGAGTGAAAACTTGCTTAGGCACGAGAGAGGTCATTCAAAGTCTTCAGAAACTGTTCAAGCAAGACCCCTCAGCTTTTCAATACACTCTCAAGTGGGTGCCAACAGACTTCTGGACGACCTCCGACATCGACTCGATGAAAGAGGCAATTAGTAACGTTAGAGAGAAAATCGGTAAAGGACAAAAGTGGCGAATGACGGTTGAGAAACGTCGTTTCACCCGTTATCACAAGGTTGAAATAATCAAAGAATTAGCCGAACTTATACATGAAAGGGTTGACCTAAAAAACCCCGACAAGATAGTTAGAATCGACATCATTGGAAAATACGCGGCAGTTTCAGTTCTATCACCAAACGAAATCTTCTCCACAACCAAACTGCCAACAGAGGAAAGAGAGACCTAAACTTCCTTGGCGAGCAGGACCTTAACGGGCTTGATTTCGACCCCTAATTTTTTCTCCAAAAAATTCTCAAATTCTTGAAACACGCTGCTGTCTGTATTGTTCAGTTTGAAACATTGAGGCTTCTTTGTGTATGCCCAACTTAGGTCGTATACTGCTGTTCTCTTGGAGAGTTCGGGATTCTCGGCAACTGTTTGCAGAAGTTCTTCTGACGGCGGTTCTGAAAAAAGCCAAGCAGTGTAGGCAACGTCTACTATCTGATAAGATATTCCTTGCTTAATAGCACATTTGTGTTCATCGACGATTTTTTTCAAAGCTACAGGACGAACGGTTCGTGTCCAGAGAAAGTTGTGATATTTATTGCCCACCTTAACCCAATCTTCGTGCTCCGAGACTTTCCAGCCTTTTAATTCGCACTCATCTTTAAATGAACGAACGAGTTCCCAAACTTTGGGAATTGTCATCACAGCATCACGATGTAACAATTGTCTAGACAAAACTTCTACTCCGAAAATTTAAGACTATTCGACACAAATCTGCAAATTTTTGTCGCCTATTAAGAATAATTATAAAAAGATGGAGGAAAATCTATAAATTTTCGTCAAATTTACGAAAATTTTTTATAGAAATTTGACGGATTTTCCATTGATTTTCTACATTTTTCCGGCAACAAAAGATAAATGAACAGTCTTATGAGCTTATGTACCATTAGGGTTCACCCGCAATGAAAATTAAGGGTCAAGGAGTAGTCTTAGACAACCTAGACTGGCGCATTTTGCAGCTTCTTCAAGAAAACGCAAGGTTAACTTACACTGAAATCGGCACCAAACTCGATGTGGCACACTCCACAGTCTACGACCGCATACAAAGAATGGAGGAACATGGAATCATCAAAAAATACAAGGCGATCGTTGACTTCCAGAAAGCGGGAATGCAACAGATCACCGCCCTTATGACCATCCATACAGACCCCAAAGAAAGCGAGCGCATAGCTAACAAGTTAGCAGAGTTCCCAGAAGTTCTAGATGTTTCTTCATCGCTTTCTGAAGAATTGGTCATCAACGCGAAGGTGGTGGCTCAAGATCAAGCCAAATTGCATTCTTTTGTTGCTCAGTCAATTGCACCACTTCCAGGAGTGTTAAGGATTCGAACTTCTATTCTCACAAAGAAATACAAGGAGGAAACTTCTTAGCGCCTTAGCCTCTTCGTTTACCCTGCAGTTTAAACTTTTAGGTAATTGTGAAAGTCTTATAAGAGTCCATGAGTGTTATAGAATCTTACTCTAGAAAATTAGGAGAGTTGCATATGACAGTTTCATCTCATAGGATCTTAAGAAACGTGTTGCGAGAAGAAGCGTTCTATTTCTTCACTTCAATAGGCAACTACACAGGTCAAAGCGCTGCTTCATTGGATGAATTCCTACAAAACATTAAAGATGTCAACATCAAGTCGTTGGAGTTTCACCTATACCGTGAAGATTTTGAGAAGTGGATATCTCAAACCCTTGGCGACGCCAAACTTGCTGAAGACATTAAGGGTTTGAGAAACTTGAAGGTTGCTGGAAATGCTCTTCGTGATCGGCTTTACTTTCTTGTTTCAAGACGTATCAAAGATTTGAAGAGCCCTCTTCAAACTTCAAAATGAAAAACTATTCTGCCACCTTCTTGAGTTGGCTCTGATACATCTCAACGATTTCTTTAATTGTAGTGGCGTCTTCAGCCGCCTTGTCTAATCTATAGTTTCCCGTAAATCTAGGAAACCTGATCGCTAATCCGCTTCCTTTTCTGATCTTATCCATAGCGGCAGTGTGAATGGGACTCAGCGTGATTTCTGCACCTATAACCTCAATAACCACCTTTGGTTCAAACCACACATCAGTCTCTAGTGTGGCGTTTACTCGGGGGCTTTTGTGCGGCAACTGATGCTTCTCCATCATTTTGGGCAGTTTTGCTAGGTCTTCGTCTGTGAAGCCTGTTCCACACTTGGTTACCGTCTCGAATTCGTCTTCGTCTGGGTCGTAGGCGGCAAGCAGTAGGGCGCCGTAGGTTCCACCTCTCTTTCCCCTTCCATGAAGGGCACCAACCACTACCAAATCAACTGCGTCCGACATCTCGCTCTTGTAGTCACGTTTGTACTTTATCCAGAGCCAGCCTCTTGCCCCAGCTTGATATACTGAGTCCTGGCTTATGGACTTGCACATCACGCCTTCACAGCCACTTTCAACAGCTTTTTCGAAGAACTTTTCAAGTTCATCCGGGTCGTTGGTGACTAGATACTCTGCCGGTCGAACGCGGTCGCTCTTTTGAATTACCTTTTCTAGCATTTTGTGTCTGAACAGGTAGGATTTCTGAGTCAGGTCCTTTCCATCCACGGACAACACGTCAAAAACGTGGAGTGAAACCGGATACTCTTCCATGGCTTGTTTGATGCCGTACTTTCGCCTTCGGTGCATGAGTTCTTGGAAGGGTCTCATCTCTCCAGTGTCGGGGTCTATAGCCACAATCTCGGCCTCGATGATGGCTTCCTTTGGCTTCACGTATTTTCTGACCAGTTCGACGGCGTCTGGGTACTGATCCGTGATATTTTCCAGTCTACGTGAGAAAAGGGTGACTTCGCTGTCTTTTTTGTGAGCTTGTACGCGTTCACCGTCGTACTTGAACTCGGCTATGCAGCGACCGCCCAACTTCTCAAGGATTTCTTGAGGGGAGCCCAACCGTTCAGCAAGCATGGGTCTGATGGGTTCGCCGATTGAAACTCCAAACTCTCGGATGCCCTCTATGCCCTTCTCCGCAACTGTTTTGGCCACTCTGCCGAGGTCTGAGGATATGTTGTAGGCACGTTCTATGTCTTCGCGCGCTTCTTTTCCTCCGCCGTACGCGATAGCCAGAGCGTCTAGCACGGTCATGTCGGCGATTCCGAGTCTCAATTCACCTGTGACAGTTCGGATAAGGTATTTTGCCTCTTTAGGAGTAGCGTTGGAGAGAAGTCCAGCCAGCAAGTTGATTTTTTGGTCCATTGACCCTGCGCCAGTCGATTTCGCCATCTTGTCAAGCGTATCGTAGACTTTTTCAACTGTTAATGGCTCTTGAAAAAAGGTGACCTGCTTTTTCTTTTCAAGGAATTTTTTTGCAGTTTCGCCCAAATCGCCTATTTTCTTCATTTCTTCTTCGATTTCTTTTTCGCTTCGACCTGTTGCGCGGGCAACTGCTCTTATGGCTAGTTTCTCAGCTACGCCAATTTCTATTCCCACGAAGTCAGGGTAGAGTTTTCCTTGGGTCAGGTAGACGACTTTGTTGATAACGTCTTTAGGGGTTTTCTTAAGAAATTCTACAAGATAATCAGTCATCTCCAGCCTTTTCGTCGTAGCCTCAATTTTTTCGTAGGCGTCCGCCATAAGCGAGTATCTCATAAATTCGTAGTCCTTCCGCATCTACAGAGTTGCAGCGTTGATATTAAAAGTAAACGTTAGCATTGCAGTTGAATCCATCATATTTTCATTCTTTGGTCAGCAGCAACAATCCACAAAAGAGGTTAACCATTCCTATGAAGCCGAGGGCTAGAATAAAGAGAGTTTTCAATTCAAAAGAGAGCAGCACTCGGGCACCCAAAAAGTATTCAGCGAACAAGAGTATGGACACTGCTCCAGTCGCGAAAAGCAAGCTGCTCAAGTATCTGCTTATCTTCTTGGATATTTGGAAGACATGGAATTTTTCCTTCACCGTGGTGTCGTTGAGCAAGCTGTCTTCGGGAGGGTCAAGAATTACATAGTCGGCCTTAGCCTCTTTCTTTCTTCGCGGCATCTCTCTTCACAATCACGAGTTGGTTTCTTCATTCCCTAGTTCTTAAGCTGTTCTAGCTTGTTAAGCATTTGGTTTTTCTTCTCAACCACGATGACCAATGATTGCGTTTAGAACGCAGCACTTTTGGCAGTTACGTTTAGGATGCCTGCAATGATCTGAACGATGCTCACAAAAAGTAGGATGAAAAAGATAAGCGTAGTAAGGGCTGGTGACACTCCCTCGAGAGACATTGAACCAGTGGCAATTAAGTATGTGAGCATTGCTGTGAAGCCTCCGAGACCTAGGCTTATTCCTCCAAACGCCACTCGGAAGCGAAGGTAGCCCACCATTCTGATGTAATATGCGAGAACTGCAAGCACACACAAAACGATGCCCAGGGAAAGCACTCCAGGGTCAATGAATACCAAGAGAAAGAGTGATGTGACTATTCCCGCGATTGGAGTGAAGGGATAGAAGGGAACCTTGAACGGCCTGTCCAAAATAGGTTTCTCTCTCCGAAGCTTAATCAACGAGAGATTCACTAACGCAAAGCCAATTATGAATCCAAAGTCTGTGGCGTAACCCACAAAGTTTATGACCCCTGAAGCAGCGAGCACCGCTGTGAAAATAGCGCCAACCACAACAGCCACGTGGGGAGTACTAAATTTAGGATGAATTCGCTGCAAGGTTTTAGGAAAGTATCCGTCTCGACTCAAGGCGTAAGCCACCCTAGACTGAGCCATTATCGAAGTGTTTACTGAGGACAAGGCTGCGATTGTGCCTGCGATTACAAGTGCAACTTTTCCAAGGTCACCTAGGGAATACCAAGCCGCATAAATTAGGGGAGACGATTGACCTCTTAGTGCTTCTGGCGGAACAATTCTAAACATGGCATAGGCTATCAGTGGATAAATCACCAGTAGAACAACAGCCGACAACAATATGGCTCTAGGAATTGTCTTGCTTGGGTTCTTGATTTCAGCCTGCGCCACAGCTATGGCTTCGGCTCCTAGATAAACAACGAAGATGTAGGCTGTAGCCTGAATCACTCCCAGAGGACCAGCGGAAGACGAGATCTGAAAAGCCTCGGCTTTTGGAATAGCCAGTCCGTTTAAAATGAATGTTATCAAGATTGCTAGGAGAGTGCCAACCATGAGAACTTGGCTCCTTCCAACTTCCTCTACGCCCATGATGTTAATGACTGTGAAAACTATTATGGTGATAATAGCAGTCAGTGGCACATTTACGGGCATGAGATAAGAAATAATGTAGGCAAAGCCCACCGACGACAAAGCTGCATAGAACATGTTGCTTATCCATTCGAACCATCCCGTCAAAAAAGATACGAAGCCGCCGTAGGCTGCTTTAGCGAATGTGTATTCGCCTCCAGCCTTGGGTATGGCTGAACCCAATTCCGCGTAGCTGCACATCGTGAAGAAGTTTATTATACCACACAGTATGAGCGCCAATACCAGAGCTGTGCCAGCCAAGTCAGCAGCGTAGCCCAGCATCACAAATACGCCGGCTTCTATGGCGCCGCCTATCCCAAGCATCGTTGCATGGAGGAGGCCTAATTCCCTTTTCAAGCCCGGTTTTTCTCTCAGCTTTCAGATTCTCCTTCTTTTATTGCTCGGATACAAGGAATAATCCGCTGATGATGGAGAGCAAGCCGAAGACAATTAGGGTTAGCATGTACAATACCACGTCTTTTGAGGTCACGCCTAGCAGCGCTTGTATTCCAAAGAAATCGTGGTAGAGAAGGTATGCGAAAACGGTTGCAAGGGCGCCTATCACGCTTTGCGCCAAACCAATAGCAATTGAAACCTTTCTTCTGATACCCAAATTGGCTCATCCTCTTGAGAGTATGATTCCAGCCGCCACGTCTAAGACGCCGATTAACAACAGAGCCAGCATGAACATCAACAGAAATGTTTCGTTCATGAAAGCGGTGATGTCGATTACATTCAGAAAAGTCAAGACAACAGCGGCTAAGAGTATCATTCCCATCATGATGAGGAAACCACCGATAGCAACCGCTAGTCTGCTTAGTTTCCGCATGCGCTCAGTCAATTCTGCTGCGGTCACCTCAACGAGATGAACGTGTCTCAGAGTTTGACTTCCAAATAAATAGCCGAGTGAGCTAATATTTTATTCGCTACTTACGCCCAAAAGCCTCCTGATGGACGATATCACTTAGCGGTCTTCTTGAACGCGCCATGGGTTTTTCTGCTGGGTGCCCAACGGGAATGATGGCGACTGGGCGTATTCCGTTCGGTATTTTCAACACTTTTCTGGCTTCCTCCTCATTAAAGGCACCGACCCAACAAGTGGCGAGCCTCAAGGCTTGCGCGGCTAAAAGCATGTTTTGCGTCGCTGCTGCAGTGTCTTGTAGGCAGTATAGGTTGACGCCTCTACTCCCGTATCCACGGCCTGACCGCATTTGATTGGCGCAGACCACGATGACCACAGATGCTTCTTCTATGAAGGTCTGGTCTAACGCCGCGGCTGAGAGTCCACGTTTTATCTCAGTGTCTCGGACAACCACAAATTCCCAAGGTTGAATGTTGCCTGCTGAAGGTGCCCATCTAGCGGCGTCTATTAATTGCGTGACTTCTTCATCTGAAACTGGCTCGTTGGTGAAGGCTCTGACGCTCCTTCTGCCTTTGATGGCTTCAAAAACGTCCACGCCTCTCTCCTACCTAATGTTTAAGCAATTCTAACCGCGGTTTCTATGGTTATTCCACGTTCAGTTATGTTGAAGGGAATCAGCCTTGGTTCGTAAACCGCTCTCCGCATCTTCTTCATTCTTATTCGCCGGTCGATTCCACCAGCCGTTTCTTGAGCTGAAAATTCCATGACTCCATCGACCAAATGCTGTATAGTTGTCTCGGTTTCGACGTCGTGCATCCTCTGTGTTAGGAGAAGAAAGTGAACTCCTCCATGCTCTCGGGCGCTGTTTAACAGCAACTCAACCAAGCTTATGACAGACCGATATTTCTGAGTTAATATTAAGTAGGACAACGAATCGATTAGCACATATCTTCCTTCAGCCACGACTTTAGGAATCTGCTCCATCAAAACCTTGATCACGTCTGGAACGTAAACATTGAAAAACATCCAGTTTCCCCTTTCTTGAAGTGAAGCCACGTTCCAACCGAAGGTTTCGAAGTCCTCCTTCAGAGCTTCGGGAGCTCTAGTGGTAGAGAAATACGCAACTTTACCTCCTTGAACAGCGTTTTGATAAAGTATTTGTTGGGCGAGAACGTCATAACCAGAACCAGGCTCGCCAGTCATGACAACAACACTCTTTTCGGGCAAACCGCCTCCCAACATTTCGTCTAAGCCTCCAATCCACGTTTTCAAGAGTTTCATACTCTGCTCGCCGCCTATATTATACCCAGATATTTTTTGTCCCAAAAGAAATATTACACTTGTTGTGTAGAGATTCATCTTTACATGAAGCATTTAAGTCTTAACTAACAATGTTCCATTAATGAAAAGTTGAAAAAGTAAGAGGATGATTGGCATGTCTTCACCACCTGCAGAGGTTCAGCAAACAAGGCGATTCTATTACGAAGATGCCTACCTCAAGGAGTTTGACGCAAGAGTTCTCTCAATCAATAAACTAAACGGTCAATATGGGGTGGTTCTGGATCAAACAGCCTTCTATCCCGCTGGTGGAGGGCAACCATGCGACACTGGAATACTGAAGGGAAGTAACGGAGAAGCCAAAATAACTGATGTTCAAGTGGATAAAGGCTTAGTGGTCCACATTGCCAGCGAGATTGTTGGAAAAATCATCGAAGGAGAGCATGTAACTGGCTTCATTGACTGGACACGTCGATACCAGTTGATGCGAAATCACACTCTGGCCCACTTGATAGCTGAAGCCGTGAGACGAGTCACCAGCCTCAACATGGCTGTTGTTGGCTCTGGACTCGACGTTGACAAGGTTAGGTTAGACCTAGCTCACCAGGGTTCTCTGGGACCTCTCCTACCCGAAATTGAAAAAGTTGCCAACTACCTGATAAAAGAAAACAGACCAGTTGAAATCAAAACGTTGCCGCGTGCAGAAGCCCAAAAGTTTGTAGAACGCTTTCATGAGAGCCTTAAGACCCTGCCACCTCAAGTTCAAAACGTTCGCATTGTAGAAGTCAAAGATTGGCACGCTTGTGCATGTGGCGGAACCCATGTGAAGAATACAGGAGAAATAGGGAGTGTACAGGTTTTGAGAAGGATGTCCAAGGGCAAAGGCGTCGAACGAATCGAGTTCACTGCAAAAACGTCTTAAGCAGGCACTCACTCATTTCTAAGTTGGATGATGAGCACGAGAGTCAGCAGAGCCACCGAGCTGTGATAGAAACTCTCGACGGGCGATCTGACACTAACATTTTATTTAACAAAAGCAGCGCAAAAAATCTTTTATATTTAATCGTTTTTAATAGAAAAGTGTATAAGAAATGAATAAGGCTCAAATGGAGGGAAAAGTTATGCCCTGCTCTGTGGTCGTTTGTGGTTTCTTCGGAGACACAGGCAAAGGAAAAATTATTTCGTATCTAGCCTTGAAAGACAAGGTGGCGGTGACAGTCCGAGCGGGTGTTGGACCCAACGCTGGCCATACTGTCCTTTTTAAGGGCAAGGAGTACAAGCTGCGAATGTTGCCCAGCGCCTTCGTGTATGAGAAATGCCGCTTATTAATAGGTCCAGGGGTCCTAATCAACCCTGATATTCTGCAACGCGAAATAGAATTAACCCATTCTGGTGGCCGAGTCGGTGTTGACCCTCAGTGCGCTATAATCGAGACAAGACACATCGAAGCTGACAAAAAGGGTCTGTTAGCCGAGCAGATAAGGACAACTGGCACTGGAACTGGACCATGCAACGCTGAACGAGCCTTAAGAACCGTGAAACTCGCTCGAGATCTCCCCGAACTGCAAAAATACTTGGTAGACATTCCATTGGAAGTCAACCAAGCGATTAACGAAGGAAAAAACGTCATAATCGAGGGCACGCAGGGCACATACCTTTCGCTTTACCATGGCACTTACCCGTACTGCACCTCCAAAGACGTGACAGCTTCGGCTGCCTGCTCTGATGTGGGTGTGGGTCCCAAAAAAGTCGACGACATCATAATCGTATTCAAGGCTTTCACAACACGTGTGGGCGCCGGTCCCCTTCTAGGCGAAGTTTCATCAGAAGAGGCGGAGAAACGAGGTTGGCAAGAAATTGCTACAGTTACGGGACGGCCACGTCGGGCTGCACCCTTCAATTTCGAGTTGGCTAAGCGAGCGGTGATGCTTAACAGCGCCACACAAGCGGCTATCACTAAAATTGATGTTCTGTTTCCAGAGTGCAAGGGAGTGAAGTCTTACAATGAGCTTTCTAAGGGTGCCAAAGCTTTTGTGGAAAAGGTTGAGAGCGAAATCGCTATACCAGTTACGTTGATAGGCACTGGGCCAGACGCTTTGGAAATCGTTGACAGAAGAGTCTAATGGGAAAACTAATTTAGAAAGTTCCTCTAACATGTTTTCGATTTGAATGCTCTGTCAACGCTTGAGATTATAGAAGGGTTGTTGCTTGAGTGAACTCTTGAAGTGGTTTGAGAAGAGAAGGGAAACAAAAGCAATCACTCTGATGCAGCAACATTTGGCAACTACCATAAGCGCTGTTGAAGACTTAGAGAAGGCGGTGAAAGCGTCGGTTAGCCACAATGAAAGGGAAGCCAAGGTTTCAATCGAACGTGTTGTGAGTGCCGAGAAGGATGCTGACAGACTTAGGAGAGTGGTGATGATTGAACTCGCTGGCGGGGAGTTGCCGCCCACCGACAGAGAAGACCTTATGCACTTAATGAAACGTGTGGACATGGTAGCCGACTGGTGCCGAGAGTCCACGCGAATCTTGAACGCAATACCCATGAAAGAAGTGCCAGAAACCCTGAGAGGGGCAGCCGTCCAGATGGTGGAGGGAGTAAGAGAATGCGCCACAGCCCTGCGGAAATCCATAAACAGCATGGCGGAGAAACCTAGAGAGGCGCTTCAAGCGGCAGATGAAGTTGAAAGGTTGGAGGAGAAGGTAGACGACCTCTTCGAAAACTCGCGGCGGCTCCTAGCGCAAGAAGAGAAACTTAAAGTGGGTGTTGCTATATTGATGAACGAGTTGTTTGAAACCATCGAGTTGGCTGCAGATGCGTGTGAAGACGCCTGCGACCAAGTCAGGGTAATCGTTGTACGTCGATAAAAGCAAACGTAAGGAGGTACAACTATGTCGACGATAAAAATTGACGTAGCCGAGCTGCGTGGAAGATACAGTGACGAGGTGAAAAAACTTGCAGAGTTCTTAGAAGAGAGGTTGAAGACTAAACCCGACGTGGCGGACAGAGAAATAACCCTGAAGCCAGAGGAGAAAGGACCAATAGTTTCAAGAGATTACTTACGGGTTCTTCTCCGAAAATTCCTACACAAAGAAGACCTGAGAGAAGAGTTTCGCGTCATATCTGGAAAAGAAAGCGTCTTAATGATAAAGGAGCGTAAACTGGTCAGCGAGTCCGAGTAGACTGAGTGGTCGCAGCCCTTCGCTTCTTTTCAAAGAATTCCTGAGCTTTTAGGAGCAGGTTTCTAGCAGTCCATGCTCCTTCATAGGCTTTGTCAGTTGCACCAGCCTCCATGTTGCCCTTTGCCTCTTTGAGGAGGCTCTGCGCTGAAGCAAGGGCTGGGTTCACCTCCATTACCTGCTTTGGTTGTGAACTCTGCTTCCAAGGAGAACTCTCTGACTTTTCTGGATGCATGAGCGAGAAGAGAAAGAGTGCGTATTCTGTTTCGCTTGAAGCAAGCCAGAGCGAGTTGACCGCGGCTTTCTCATCGTTGTTTTGGGCTAGAATCCGCATGGCGTTTTCCAAGTGTGTCATTGCAGAGTTTATTGATTCTTGGATTCTTTCTTTTTGCATTCATTTTTCACGCTTTTTCGTAGGCTTCGGTTTCGGTCTCAGTAGGGTTGGGAGAGTGATAAATCTTTTGGGCATTTGCGCCTATTTTTCAGTCGCAACTCTGCTGGCGCCAGCTTCTTTTTCCACTCTTATTACATGCTCAGCCTTCTCAGCAAAGGCTTCACTGTGCGTAACGGCTATGATTTGTTCTATTGCTTTTAAGCGAGATATTGCCTCTGCCAGTCTGTCTATGGAGCCGTCTTCTCGTCCTAGGCTTTCCGTGGGTTCGTCTAGAAGAAGAGTGTATAATCCATGTCCCGTCCTCGACTGCATTATGAGTTGGCCTAGCCCCAAACGATAGGCAAAGGCCAGAAGTGTGCGCTCCCCGCCTGAAAGGTTGGTTACTTCTCTCTCAAATCCTTCTTCCCCTTGCACAATGGGCGAGTAAGTGTCATCAATCTTGACTATTAGCGCTGGTCCAACACCGCCAGTGAGGTCGTCTAAGAACTGTTGAATCATCCTCTGTAAGTAGGTTACAAATTCACTGCGCATTCGAGGCTGAATACTTCTGTAGGCATCGCGCACGCCAGTCACGATTTCGAGCAAGCCTTCAATACGTTTCATGCGTTCCATTTTCTCTTGAGCGTTGTCTAGGCGCTGTTTGAGTTCCTCCATTCTCGAGGCTAAATCTTCCTTTCTTGTCCCTATAGTTTCCAGCCTGTTTCTGACTTCGGAGAATTCCATGAAGGCTTGGTCTCGTAACTTGCGGGCTGTCTCCAACTGAGACAAGTCGAATTTTGCGATTTCTCTTCTAATTGCGTTCAGCTGTTCTCGAAGGGTCTTCTCAAGGAGTTGTTTCTCTTCAAACTCTCTTGATAGTGTTTCAAGCTCTTGATGCTCTTCTGAAACATGGCTTTTCAAGTCGTCGATTTTGGGCATCACCGTTTGTAAGCTGAGAGCAACATTGCTTACCATGTTGCGCAGCCCTTCGAGTTCGTCGAAATTCTTCTGAAGTTCATCCAGTTTCTGTTCTCCTTCTCTGTTGGCGTTGTCCAGTCGGTCTAGCAGGTCCGTTTTGTATTCTTCGGAGAGGTTTTGTAGGCAGAGGGGGCATTTGCTCTCGGTTTTTAGGCTTGAGAGTTTTTTCTGGGCTTCTCGCATCTCTTTTCTCGTGGCCTCTTGTTCTCCTCCTAAACTGCGCAGTTGTTCTTCTAACGCTTGAAGGTGTTTTCTCAATTCTGCAGGCGTTTGGTCTGGGCTGAGTCCAGATTCTTTGAGCCTTTCTTGATGTGTTTTCAATTCATTCTCCAATGATTGCAGTTTTTCTTTGATGTTTTCCACGGATGTGTTTTTGCGGGCGATTTCGTCGGCTAATCGTGCGCTGTTGTCTTCAGTGTTTTCTATGCTGGTCTTCAATTGAGCCTCTTTTCGCATCAACTCTTCTGTCTGTTTTCTCAACTCTTCTAGGCTCTGAAGATGCGTTGTTGCTTCATTGAGTGAGGTTTCGGCTTCAACGCATTTCTTTTTCAACCCGTCGATTTGCCCTTCGATGTTGGCAAACTCTTGCACGGTCTTGTCGTATTCGTTGTGAAGCTTGTCCATCGTAACGATGTCTGGGTCACGTTCATACGCTTTCTTCTCGCCCTCATACTCCTTCTGAACGCCTTGAAGGTTAGCCCATGCCAACTCGTAATCTGATAATCCGAACAGTTCGTCGAGTCTCTTCTGGCGTTCTCTGGGCGTCATGTCCAGCAACTCTTTCAGTTGCTCTTGTCGAACCCAGACTATTTCACGGAACAATTCCTTATCCAAGCCCGTTATGGCTTTCAACTGTTCACTCACTGCCTCACTTTTCACCTGGGCGATGAGTCTGTCATTCTCGGAGAGTTTGAGCTGCTCCAAGTCTTGTCCGATGCCTTTTCCGCGTTTCCGCAAGCCACGTGTCAGTGTGTAGTTTTTTCCTGCATGGGTGAATTGAAGCGTCACCTTGCTTGCGTCGGCTCCTTCTCGAAGTAAGTATTCGTAGCTTCTGCCAAGCGGGTCGCCGAAGAGCGCAAAATCTATGGCAAATAGAACACTGGATTTGCCGCAGCCGACACCGCCCACGAGACAGTTGAAGCCCCGTTGAAACTGAATCTTCGATTTTGTGTGGCTGCGAACGTTTTCCAGTTCAACCGTTTCAACTCTCACGCATGAACGCCTCCATCTCTTTCTTCACTCTTTCTTCATCTTTTCTGGTCAAGGGCTCCAGAATGCTCACCGCCAACCTAGCGATTTTTTCAGCTTGCTCTCGGCTGTAGCGTTCAGCAAAGATTTGCAGGAAATATTCGAAAGCCTTCGTTTTCAAGTCTTTCAAGCCGCCTTCGAATATTGACCGAATCACCTCTTCGGGAACTTCAGTTTCATGCAAGCGCAGGGTAGGATAAACTAGCAACGCCTTTTTGGCAGCATCTCGAATCTGCGCCAAATCCACCTCAGCACGGTTGGCTTCAGCTGGCAACTCACCCTTTAATAAAAGAACGATTACCGCGCCTTCTACATCGTTTTCCTCAACAAGATTCACCGCTGACTCTGTGATTTTAGCTGGAAGCATACCGGTGTAATCAGGCTCTAGAACAACAAATCTACGTGGAGTTTCGAGTTTGATACGGTTAAGCTTGGGCACGCCCTTTTCATTTACCTCCACATGATAAAAGCCCTTGTCGAATCTGGCGTCGTCGAAGTTCACGGTTTCGGTGCATCCGCTGTAGACTAGCAAGCCGTTCTTGAATTTGTTGATTGAAGGCTGGTGAACGTGTCCTCCAGCAAAATAGTTGAAGCCGTCGGGCATTAGTTCAGGCGAGGCTTCAGCTTCAATGTAGGGAGGCGTCACGTATGGAAGGTCTAACGCCATGTGAAACAAGAAAATATTAAACGTTGATGGGTCAGGCGAAGGCTTGTTCTGCTCAAGAAAAATCGGCAACTGTTCGGCTGTTCGCCTTTTGGTTCGAAAGTTGGGCACGCCGTAAACGTAGCAGCTCTCGTTTCGCCAATATGCTCCCTCATGCCGGGGCAGATAATATATCAGTCCGGCGCTGTCGAGCGGATTAAGAATGGTGCCCGTGACGATGTTGGGCGCTGAGTCGTGTCCGCCGTCTACGGCTAACACGGGTATGCCTGCGTCTCGGAGTCGTCTAAAACTGGTGATGGTTGTCTCCAATGTAACGTTTGACGGTCTCGCTTGATGAAACATGTCGCCTGCGATGATCATGAAATCGGGTTTCAACTCAATTGTTTTTTCAACAACTTCTTGGAAGGCTTTTTCGAAGTCTTCGCGGCGCACGTCTAAATTGTACTGTGCATAGCCTAGGTGCAAGTCAGCTACATGGACGAAGCTGAAGGGCTTCATTTAAAGAGTCTCCTTCCAGATGTGGACTACGGGTGTTTCTTCACAATTTAGTAAATACTGTTGCTTTTAAGCATAAGAGAGTGGTGAAAGTATTAAGACTCAAATAGTAAAGGGCGAGCAACTTTTTGATTTTATTCTTATCCTCCTCAGCAAGATTAAAAAGTGACAAGATGCAACTATGCAAGACAAGTCTGCCGTTTGATGACTCCCCCAATGCAGATTTGGTGAAAACCGTTGATTCCGCTGCGCGATGAGAACCGTTCTTTGACCGAACCCCACGTCACACGGATTCTTTTAATAGTTAATGTTGTCGTTTTCTTCGTCACTATTCTCCCTGATCTCACAAGTAATAATTGGTTCTATGCACTTTTTGGTACTTCTTCGTCGTTGGACCGAGTGGTTTTGAGTTATGGGATGGTTCCTGCTCTGGTGCTGCAACGTGAACGACTCTACACGCTTTTTACTTCGATGTTCTTGCACGCTGATATATTGCATTTGGGCGGCAACATGCTTTTCTTGTATATTTTTGGCGATAACGTGGAAGATGCATTTGGACATGGGCGCTACCTCGCTTTCTACTTTCTTTCGGGGTTGGCTGCAAGTGCGGCGTTCATCTGGACTCAGTTGTTTTGGGGTGATGTGTACACCATAGCCATTGGGGCTTCGGGCGCTATTGCTGGAGTTCTCGGAGCCTACATCATACTTTACCCGAGTGCGAGGATTCTTACTCTGGTGATGATAGGATGGATTTACATTATGCCCGTGCCAGCACTCCTCTTTCTAGGTTTCTGGTTTGTCTATCAACTGCTCTATGGTATGTTAACCCTTGGAATAGAAGCTGTGGCGGGCATTGCCTATTGGGCGCACATCGGCGGATTTGTCGCAGGAATCTTTTTCGGCTTGGTTTGGAGAGGAAGAAGACGCAGTCGCACTCTTTAGTGGCTGGAGTAGACGGTCAGCGCAAGCTTTAACTCTGCGATGCGGTTTTGAATGAAAAAGAAACGGCGGCGACAACACCTTGGCTACTTTGGCTCAACTGAAGGTTGCCATGGTTATTCCCATCTTGTTAGTTGGTGTGATATTTGCGGCTTTCTTAGCCGTGATAATGGCTCTTCTTCAGCTCTCTTATATCTGGGCGTTTGTCCTCGCTGGCGTCTTCATTCTGATTCAGTATTTGATTGGTCCCTGGATACTTAGAGCCACCACGCGGCTGCGCTACCTAAAAGCTGGTGAGAACCCTTGGCTGGAGTCCACGGTGAAAGACTTGGCTCAGAAGAGTCAGATTCCAACTCCTAGGTTGGCTGTTGTTCCCGACTCGACGCCTAACGCCTTTGTGTTTGGAAGAACCAGCGGAGACGCTATCCTGGCGATTCATGAGGGGTTGCTTCAGAAGCTGAACGAAGACGAGGTTAGGGGAGTAGTTGGTCACGAGTTGGGACACATCAAGCACAAAGATTTCTTGGTGATGACTGCGTTGTCGGCTGTGCCTCTGTTAATCTACCTAATTGCACGAGGAACCATGGAAGCCGCTTGGATTGGGGGGAGAACCGCACGCAAAAAAGAGGAAGGCGGACTTGCGGCAGCCCTCATTGCTGTTGCCGTTGTCTCATACGTTGTCTACGTTATTTCTCTCCTGCTCGTTATGAGACTGAGCAGACTGCGAGAGCACTATGCCGATGCCTACTCGGCGTATGTTACTCAGTCGCCCAGACAGCTTGAGAGCGCCCTCACCAAGATAACGTATGGGCTGTCATTGTCACCTGCACCTCCACACGGCGCTAGAACCCTTTACATCGGCGACCCAGCCTTGGCAAAGCTGGAGATGCAAGACATCATGAAACGAAAGGAAGAGTACGACCTTGACAAGGACGGCGTCTTGGACGAGCGAGAGTTGGAGCTGGCTATGGAGAAGGAGGCTAAATCCAGATGGTTGACTGTCAACCGCTGGTTTCAGACGCATCCCGCAACCTTTCAACGTGTTCTCTTGTTGCGAGAGATTGAGAACGAGATGGATACGGGTAAGTACTCTGAGAAGCGAGTTTATGCTCACGTTTAAGTTGACGAAATTAGGGGCAGAAACAAGATGAAACATGTTAAGATAGCTGCTTTCGACCTTCCAGACGCTTGGTATCAGGTTTTGAAGAGAATATGGGAAGAGGGCGAACACTTCACAGTGAAGTATGGTTCAGAAACGACTGACACCAAGAAGCTAGATGTGACGCTAGAGATTCAGCATCCAGAGAACAAGCCTTTGGTTCATGAGAAAGCGCCCTGCGACATGCGTTACGTCATGAACTACTTCATGGAATACTTGTGGTTTGGCGAGAAAAAGCCTGACGAAACCTACACATACTCGAGCAGACTGCGCAGCCCAGTTGATCAGATAGATGAGGCTATCAAACGATACGTTGAAGAATTGTTTGACAGGCAGGTTACATTGGTTGTGAGAATACCCGAAGATATTTTCAAAGAGATTGCAGATAGGCGCCATGAGCCACCTTGCCTCACAATTCTTGATACAGAAGTTAATAGAGACGAAGAAGACAACAGATTGAAGTTTGTGTTGACGGGGTATTGGCGTTCTTGGGACGCTTACGCGGCATTGCCCGCCAACCTTGCGGGTCTTCAGCTTTTCAGTGAAGCCTTTGTCAAAGAACTCAACCAAAGAGGCAGAGAGAAATATAGAGACGCTTGGGAAGAAGTCTACACTGGGAAGATGATCATGCACTCAAAAAACTGCCACATCTATCAGAGACAGCTTCCACTGGTTGAGGAGTTGCTGAAAGCAAAGCAATCAACATTCGGCGAGAAGGTCCAACTTTCCAGAAAACCCGCATGACACAAAAAAAGGGCAGGATATACGTATAGAATTTCATCGAAAACGCCAGGACAATTGTTATCAAATTAAATAGCTTGAGTTGCTGATATTACGTTGGGTTCTATTGTTTATGGTGGTGGGGTAGCGTGAAGTCTTTTTCAAGGATGAAGGTGGATAAGTTTCCTCAATATCGTGGTATTGAATGGGATACAAAGATAAGCAACCCTGACGATCCGAATTTTTGGAAGTACGGCGTTGCCAACCTCATCTTTTTAGATCATGTTCGAGACAAAAAATTTCTGCTTGACCTCGGTTGTGGAACAGGTGGCTCCACCATTTTTCTTGCGGAGAAAGGGAAAGCAGAGTGGATTATTGGCGTCGACCTAGTGAAGGATATGATCAGAACAGCGAAGAAAAACGTGATTAGAAGAAGATTAGAGCAAAAAATATGCTTCCTAATATGCGACGGGCGACACTTACCCTTTAGACTTTCATGTTTCGATGCGCTAATATCGCGAGGAGACGCGTTTTGTTTTCTGGTTCCCCTGAAAAGCGCCGTTGAAGAGTTGAAGAGAGTTACTAAGTCTAGAGGAGTCATAGTTTTAGAGATGGACAATCGCTCAGGTTGGAAGCTAGGCGCCAAAATCTCGACTAGGTTTCAGAAGATGCCCGATGGAAAAATCGCTTACGTCGTGGAGAGATTTTCAAAAAAGCGGAATCACAGGGCTATCTTCTTTATCTTGGATTCGCACAGTAGAATAGCTAGGGAGGTTGCGAGTGACCTCGAGTTTCAGAGAAAGGGCAGCAAAGCATGGGAATACTCGCTTCGAGAGATCAGAGAAGAAACCATTGAAATTAGGCAAGGTGCCTTAACTCATTGGCCCACAGCTAAAGGCTTGCACGCTCTGTTCAGAAACAGCGGTTTTGAGGAAGTGCAGGTGATCGGTGATGGGTTGCTGATGAAACTGCTGCTCGACGCCGACAAAGATATTATTGAAGCAATGAAACGAAACCCGCAATTGTTTTTCGAGTTTGAGAAAAGACTAGTACCATACGTGAATCCGAATTACGCTCCTACTATGATCCTACGTGCCACTGCGCCTTGAAACAATGTGTGCAAGCCTTGTTTGAAACGCCAATTTTCGATGTGTACCTAATTTGCCCCTGGTGAATGCTGCTTAAAGCCCGAACAATCATCATCTGAGGAGAAGTTTTTTATGGGTTGAGGTGTTTTTTGAAGAAGTCGACGATCTTGGTGTAGCAGAGCACTTTGTTCTTGAATTTTATGACGTCGTGTCCTTCATCCTCGAAGACCAAGAATTCTGCGTCTACTCCGTTAGCCTTGAGGTTCTCAACTACCTCTTTCGATTCTGCCTCAAGCACTCTTGGGTCGTTTCTTCCTTGTATGATGAGCATTGGGCACTTGATGTTCGTCATATAGGTTTTGGGTGAGCGCTCTAACAGAAATTCTCTGTCTTTCTCCGGATGCCCCATCGTCAAGATGAAGAAGGTCTTCCAAGATTCTGGAAGTCGATAGATGAAGCCGGGTAAGTCATAGGGACCGAACATGTCGCACGCAGCCTTCCAGAGGTCAGGATGCCTAGACGCCAGTGTCAGTGTCATGTAGCCGCCATAGGAACGCCCTATTACGGCTCTTCTGGATGAATCGATGCGTGGGTCTTTCTCCAGCGTCCTCAAGCCTTGAACATGGTCTTGCACGTCTTTGCCGCCCCAATCATGGTCCACGTGTTTCATGTACTGCAAGCCATAGCCGCTGCTCCCTCTTACATTAGGCACAAACACTGCAAACCCGTTCAAAGTCAAGAATTGAATCAATGGCATAGAGAACCAAGTGAAGTCTGGTCGCTCTTGACTCTGCGGACCTCCGTGAACGTATAGAACCAAGGGTCTTGGACTTTTGAAACCTAAGTGTTCAGAGGGCATGTACAACCGTGATGAAATTCTCAGCCCATCGAAGCTTGTGAAGCTGGCGTCTTCTCCTTGGGAGAGCAGTTTCTGATCTATGCCCAAAATGCGTTCTTTTGACAACACTCTTGGGGCTTTCAAGCTGGAATCTGATGTGTAGAGATAAAGCTGAGCTGGACTGTTGGCTTTTGAGAACGAGAGGATGTATCCGACGTTGGACTCAGCTGCCCTTTCTGGCAGTTCAAATTCAACTCCTAACAGCACTCCCTCGTCGAGGGGTGGGAGCCCACAAAGAGTGCGTTCCACTTCCAACCGCCTCGAACCTTCATTATCTCGGTATCTGCACTCGTACAGCCAGGAGCAACCGTCAATGTTGTATTCTACGAGAAAACGATCTTCATCTACAAGTCTGACATCCACAAGCTCTCCGACTCCTTTATGCTGAACCCCAGACACAGGCACTTCGATAACTTTGGCTGGATCATCAAGCGAGAAGTAGCTGACACTTCCTTCATCCGTGAAGAGGTTCGAACGAAAGAGAAGCCCCTTGCCATCCGGCGTGAAATTGCACCTTCCAATACCAGATAACTTGATAGGCTCATCCTTTGATCTCTTCTCAATAGGAATTCCGAATAAGAGTTGTCTTTCAGGCATATCTTTCCGCCAAATGTAGAGAACGTTGTCTGCGGCAGTGTAGCCATCTAAGAGAATAACTGTAGAATGATCGACATTGACGCCATTAAAAAAGTTGCCATAAATGCTCTTGCCGAGAGAAGTGGTTTCAAGGGTAGCCAAATCTACCTTCAGACACTCCATGTTTGGGGTTTTTCGGTCATCTCGAAAGAAGTAAGTGATGTTCGTCTTCACATCGCAGTGAATGAAAGCCAATTGTTCCCTCTTGTATTTATCGCCAAAGATTGGTTCTGGAATACCGCCTTGTAAGGGAACAAAGCAAGGCTGATAGTTCTCGTTTCCGTTTTCATCAATCATAACAAGAACTTTGTGAAGTTTGGGCAAGACGAAATAGTTGTAACCATTCATTAAATGTGGGTTCTGCAGGGCGAGACCGGCCGGTAGCAAGGGTTCGGGTATGCTCCCATCCTGGTTCATTGCATATAGGCTTATCACGCCACTCATGTCGCTCAAGAAGTATACTCTGCCTTTGGATAACTGCGGAGAAAGCAGCAGCCGAGCGGAAAGCAGAGATTGAATGGGGAACTGGCTATTCAGCCTTTCTTCGCTCATTGTTCTCAAATCTCCAAGCGCAAATAGAATGAGATGCTAGTGCATATAAACAGTTTCACCCGTAAAGTTGTCGTGAACAGGGGCGAGCTTCCAACTATGACCACTTTTAGAAAAGCAACCAAGAGAGACATTAAAGTCCTCAGCATAAAGCTCTTGACGCTTTTAGAAGACAAGAATAGCCAAATTTACCAAGAGAACGTTGCCAAATTCAGCATCCCAGACGAATACGTCAAAGAAGCCTTTGCTGAAGAAACCCTCTTAAATGCGGCAGCCTCAGAAAAAGCAAACTTCTACTTAGCCTTAGACAACAACGAAATCATAGGCTTCGCCCAAACCAAACAAAAAGGAATCAACACTATAATTGTAAAGGCTGGAAGAGAAGAAACTCATGCCAGACGATTCTACCAGAAAAACGGCTTCAAAAAAACAAGCGAAACAACGATAGAGGCTCCATGGGGCAAAAAACTAACCCTAATCACATACCAACTTCGGCTATAAGACCACATAATCAAAACGCACAGAATCCAAAGCCTATTTGACTCCAAATAGAGGGTACCAGACAAGCCTCTACCCCTCCCTGCCTTTCAAATGATAGATTTCATATTTGGATCCTAATAGTATCCAAATAGAGGGCTTAGGTCACGCTTGCGCATACAAACACAAAAAACATGTTTCACAAACAATCTCAAACAATATACTTCTGATTTGACACATCAAAGTCCTTAACAATTTCCATGACACGCCTAGGCGCCTCTACTTCATCAAGCGGAACACCTTTCAAGAGCGTCCAAGGACTCTGCTCAGCCAACCTCGTGACAATATGGTCTTCGCCGAAGCACTCTTTTGAAACCCGATAGACTAAAGGACGCACCTCAGCCTCAGGGATATGCCCCAACGCATGCAGATATTCATGCACCAACAGACTGTAAACAAAAGCGTTCACAAGCCGTTTCGACTCCGTAGCAGCTTCAACGACCTGCACCAACGTTCTGTTCAAAACTATATTGTTGGTTCCTATCGCGTGATACGCGCCCACCTGAAGCGGTAAGTTATCCAAGAAAAGCATCATCGCCACTCTATGCTCCCCTAGAGAATCTTTTACCGAGTCCTTTACGATTTCCCAAACATCACCAAAACCCTGCGCACTATCTATTAAGGATCGATAGGCTTCCACCTTTGAGGTTTCCCTTTCAGCCTTAGGTTCTTTGTTACTCATAGCTTTCTACTCTATCACACAAATGTGACTATACTTAGTTTAAAATGTCTAGTCTCTAAGTTTAAGACTCATAATATACGCATCTTCACCATCAGCATAATAGCCGTGAACAACCCTCGACGCCTCAAATCCAAGTTTCTCGTAAAGATTCACTGCCGGCGTGTTGCTGACTCGCACCTCAAGGTAGCATTCCTTAGCCTTGTAGACTCTCATTCGAGACATGACCTCTTTCATGAGAGAGGTTCCAATCCCCTTGCGTTGATGTTCAGGTAAAACTGCTATGGAGATGACATGCCCCCTCTTAGCAATTCCCAGCAGTCCGAAATCTGGAAGTCCAGTTTCGATTCGACACATGACGTAGCCCACAATGTCTCCCGTTTCTTCAGCCACTAGAAAAGTCTCTGGAAATCTTTCGTAAAGGTCTAGAAAGAAGTATGTGGCATAGTTTTCAGGAAGACAAACCCTATTGATGTGCATGACTCTGTCTAAGTCATTGGGTTGAAAACGTCTAAGCGTGAATGTTGTCTGCACCATGCGACGCAAGTCCATCTGTGTTGAAAGCGAAATAGCTGTTAGGCATAAATTAAGTGTTTTGATTCTTATTCTTACTATTCTGATGTCTTCGTTACAGGTAATGTGATGTTTCCTTGGGGCATGACCCACACTTTTCCGTCTTTGCCCGCTATTTCAAAGGCGTCTCTTAAAGCGTCGTTTATGGCTCTGGCGGTTCGCAGTTTGAACACACCAGTGGCGTAGTACTCGGGCATAGTTGAAACTAGGATAATTTGAGCTCTCTGCAATGTTTTTAAGAGGTAGTAAGCCTTGTGCCCGCCCAATTGAAAGTGCCGCTTTATTTCAGTCTCCATTTCCTTAAGTTCTTGGAACTTGGTCATCCACTCGTAGAACACTTGGTTTCCGTGGCCTTCGGGGCATTCGGCTACACAGATGATTACGCCGCCTCTTTTGACAGCTTCGACGGCGTTGTCGATTCCTTTGTGGGCTTGGTAGAGGTCGATGTCGTGTGGGTGGCCGCCTGAGCTGACAACTACAACGTCGGCGCGTTTTTCAATGGGTACCTTGTACATTTCGTCTACGAGTTTGACGCCTTCATTAAAGGCATGGTGGACGTCACCTGCAAAGGCGCGAACTATTTCTCTTTTGCTGTTGGTCACAATGTTTACCATGAAGTTGGGTTTGGCTAATTGGGCGGCTTCAACCATGTCTTCATGGATTGGGTTGTCTTCTAAGACGCCGGTTCGAGCCTTTGGATGAAGAATCATGGCGTGATTGTGCTGTATGGTTTCTTCGCCTGAAACTGCTGGTAGGACGCTTTTTCTTCCGCCGCCGTAGCCTGCGTAATAGTGGAGGCTTATGTCTCCTGTTAGTATTCGTAGGTCGGCTTCTGCGAAATTTTTGTTCACGTAAACTTTGGTTAGGTGTTTTTTGGTTCTGCCTAGATATGTTAGATTTTTGGCTTTGCAGTCGTGGCTTTCGGTTTTTATTCTTTGAAGGACTTCTTCGCCGATGAGTGTTCTCATTTCTTCGGTTTTGACGGGTCGGTGGGTTCCGCAGCCGAAGATTATGGTTATGTCTTGGTCTTTGATTTCTGCTTTGTTTAGTTCGTCTAGGATTGGTGGAAGTATGAGGTGGCTGGGTGTGGCTCGTGTTTGGTCGTCGACAACTATGGCTACTTTTTGGCCTTTTTTGGCTATTTCACTTAGGGGTTGGGTTCCGATGGGTTGGTTTAGGGCTCGTTTGATTTCTTGGGTTGGGTTTTTGGTGCTTGGTTTTTCTTTTGGTTGTATGTTGCCTAGGTAGTTTTTTGTTGGGATGCGGGCGCAGACTTCGGTTTTGCCGTAGGGGAGCCATATGTCGACCATTTTGATTGGTGCCTTCTGTTGAATTATGATGGAGGGTGTGGGTTTCTTTTAAGTGTAACGGAGTGAATTCTAATTTTGTGTTTGTGTGCGCTAGCGTGACCTACGCCCTCTATTTGGATACTATTAGGATCCAAATATGGTTCTTGGTTTTTTAGTCAGTTAGAAGTTGAGAGGGGTTGAGACGGGTTGAAGGTTTGTCTAGAGCGTTTCTCGTATGAGCTGACTTTGTGAGTTCGATTAGGCGTTGCTGACCATTAATTGGCTTAGTCTTTGATTCTACCATCTTTGCACCATGAAGGTTTCTATGTTGCTTACGCCGTCGATTTTTCGTATGGTGTTCTCTATTTTTTCCAGCTCGCCTGGTTTGTCCTCTGGGATGAGTATGTGTGCGATGAGGGCGTTGAGCCCGAACGCTATGGGTTCCTCGACGAATTTTTTTATGGAAGAGTCTTTTGGCAGGTTTTTCTCGATTTGTTGTTTGAGTTGGTTGAGGTCGATTGTGATGTCTGAGGGAAAGATTTTCATGGAGACGAGAACGTTTGCCAAGAGGGAATACCTTCTCTCATCCTCGGTTATGGTCCTTCGAAGCCGCATTTAAGCATCATAGTGGCGATATCTCCACAAGAGTCAATAATAAACTTTGCTCAGTCCCGCAACTCCCTTTTTTTCTGTTTATGGATGAAAATGGTTGAAATTTTGGAGATGATTGTGTGAAGCTTCGTCTGAGTGAAGACTATGTGATTGAAAGATTGAAATAATTCCCGATAACGCCTTTGCGTGCGCATGTTCTGAGAACGTGTTCGAAAACGTATTTTTATTAATCTATTGTTTATGAGAGATTTGTTTGGTAAGGCTAAGATGAATCCCAAAAAGAGGACATACAAAGCTCTTATGGTAGTTTCGTTAGCCCTGTTTGTTACTTCAATCTTTTTACCATGGGTTGCGGAACACCGCAGGAGCACCCTAGGAGGACGCATAAACAGCCAGTTTTGGTCTTATCAAACGATCATCAATGTCTTCTATGACACCCGTCGAGGGTATCCTCTCATCTTGAGGTTCCAAGAATACTGGTTTCCATCCACTGAATACGCATACCCGCCGAACATATACCATGGCTGGTTCTTCGTCTTTGTATTCCAGATAATTGGGATTGTTACGGGTGCTATAGGCATATTCAAAGAAAATGTGAAAGGCAAACCCCTACCACTGATTCTTACAAGCACATGCTTAATCTCTTCCTTGATTTTATGCGGTTTTCAGTTGCTCAAGCAATCTGCAGCCGGAAGAAGCTATATAGGCTCAATATCTGCACCATACTTTGACATCGGTTTTTCCTTAGCCATAATTTCAACGATGCTCTGGACAGTTCCACTTTGGATTGACAAGCTGCTGAAAAGAAAAATATTGTCCCTTATTCTGTTGCTTATTGCAACTGCAATTCCAACAGTTTTATTCATAATTGTGCTTGCTGCCATTCTTCTTTGGTACATTCAAATGGGTGGCGGTGATTTTTGGTTTGACTGGAACCGACAATTGATAGGCGTAACATCACAAGGAGCAGGCATTGCCATGTACATCCCGAATTTTATCTTGGGATTAATATGTATTCCACTATTCTTTGCATCAATACTGTTGCTCTACAAAGAACTGCGAAATAGAAGAGCCAGAAGCCTCAGAGAAACAGGGTTTGTATAGTCACCGACATTGACGGAGCCAAACTATTCAGAAAAAGAAAGTAAACGGGTTCTTCAAATGTCCCTACGGTCCCTCAAAGCCGCATTTTGGGCAGTGGTATGGGCGTCCGAATTTTCTGCAGCGTGAGCAGCGCCATATTATTATTTCTCCGCAGTTTGGGCAGGGAAATTTTGTGGTTTCTGTTCCTGGCGCTATTATTCTGTGGCATGATGTGCACACGGGAACTGTCACTGTGACTGCTGGTTTATCGCTCATTACGGGATTCCTCTGGAAGGATTCGAAATAGTAATGTTCGTCTTGCTTATATGTGCTGTGTTCACAACTTTGGGAGCGTTTGCTCTTCTTTTCTTATCACAAATGAACCATTTCAAGTGCCTAAATGTCAGGAACGTGAAAATGTTCTGGCGAACCCAAGAGATTCTTGGTTGAATAAAGCCTTTAAGCGTTTTAAGACAATATCAGTTGCATCTTATTGGAGAGAGACAACTTGTTAGTAGATTTGGCTGAAAGAGCAGTTCGTTTGGCAATGGATTTGGGCGTTGAATATGCTGATGTGAGGGCAGAGCAAGTTCATTCCACGTCTATTCGATTGACAAACGACCGATTTGAACAGGCAGTTTCGGGTGTAGACCAAGGGCTTGGCGCCAGAGTACTCTGTAAGGGCGCATGGGGTTTCAGCTCAACCAGCTCCTTGGACATCAAAGACATACAAACGGCTGTGAAAACCGCCTTCAAAATCGCCAAAGCAACCTCTAAAGGCGTGAAAGAAAAGGCAAGAGTACGCAGTGTCAAGCCAGTGAAAGACCACGTTAAAGTGAAAACTCATCTGCTTTTAAATAAAGTTGGAATCGATGAAAAAATGAAAAAAGTGCTGGGTTTCTCAAAAACCGCGCGGAATTTTAGTCCCAAAATCGTTAGCGCAAGCCTTGCATACGAGGATGCGGCGGGACAGAAAGCCGTAGCAAGCAGCGACGGAGCCAAAATCCTCACAGAGTTAGGACGTGTCTACGTAAGCGTCAACGCTGTGGCCAAGCAAGCCGAAAAAATAACCTCAGCCCGAGAACGCATGGGCAAAATCGGCGGCTTCGAACTCTTCAACGAAGTAAACGGAGACGAAATCATGAAAAAAGCAGCAGGTAGAGCGGTCAATTTGCTTAAGGCTAAGCCAGCTCCAAGCGGAAGGTTCACGGTGATCGCCGACCCCAGACTTGCTGGAGTATTCGCCCATGAAGCGGTAGGACACGGCTGTGAAGCCGACTTGGTCATCGCTGGAGAATCAATCTTGGCTGGAAAAATCGGCAAGGTCGTGGGCTCCAAACTAGTTTCCATATTTGATGACTCAACGCTTGCCGGAGGCTGGGGAACCCAAAAATACGACGATGAAGGCGTGGCAACCAAGAAAAGGCTTCTAATAGAACGTGGCATCTTGAGAGGATACATCACCAACAAGGAGGCTTCCGCCAGACTCAGGATGGAACCAAACGGCGGCGCGAGAGCCGAAAGCTTCTCTTTTCCACCCATCGTTAGAATGAGCAACACATACATTGCGAGGGGCAACCATTCCTTTGAAGAACTTTTAGAAGACATTGACTACGGAGTTTATTTGAAGGCCAGTCGTGGAGGACAAGTCGACACCGCCAAAGGAACGTTTCAATTCAACGCCGAAGAAGCACGATTAATAGAGAAAGGAGAACTCACCACGCCCCTACTGGACGTTTCATTATCGGGATTAACGCTTGAAACAATGCACAACATAGACGCTGTGGGCAAAGACTTTGAACTCAACATAGGATTCTGCGGAAAGGGCCAAACAGTACCCGCAGGCGACGCCAGTCCACATATACGAATCAAAAACGCCCTGGTAGGAGGCAGAGCCTAATGCAAGACCTTCTGGAATACATCATTAAGAAGGCTGAGAAGCAAGGCGCAAGCCAAGCAGAAGCGTTCTACCACGGAGCAGACATACTGCGAATGGGCATAGAAAAGAAGCAGGTCAAGATAAGTGAAAAGAAATACGACGCAGGCATAGGCATGCGTGTCGCAGTCAAGAAAAAAGCTGGGTTCTCAGTAGGATTCGCCTACGTAACAAACCTAACCAAGAAAACAGCAGACGACACGGTGAGACGAGCCCTAAAAGTCGCCTCATTCAAGAAACCCGACACCGACTTCAAATCCTTCCAAGAACGCAAACCGACAAAAACGGCTAAACAAATCTACGACAAACAAATAGTCAAGATGGAGCCGGAGAAAATCGTTGACCTCGCAACTCGCCTCATCAAAACAGTTGAAACAGACAAAAGAATAACAACCATAAGTGGAGGACTCGGCCTAGGAACCTACAAAGTGGCAATCGCCAACTCTTTAGGCGTCTCCGGCGAGTTTGAAAAAACAGGCTACGGAGCCTACGGATACGTGGTCGCCCAAGAGAAGGGCTCCGTCGGCGTAGCCGGAGACGGCTACTCAAGCTGCTTCTTCAACGAAGACAAAGCCTTCACGACCTTCAAAAACGCCCGAGACCTGGCACTAAGACAACTCAGCCCAAAGACCGTGAAAACCGGGAAGATGGATGTTCTGTTGCAACCAGACGCGTTAGCCTTTCTGCTTCAGTTCACGCTCATCCCAGAAGTGAGGGCAGACAACATTCAGAAGAAGCAGTCACCCTTCGTTGGAAAAATGGGCGAAGTGGTTGCTTCAGAAAGCCTCACAGTCATAGACGACGGCTTAATTCCCCAAGCCGTAAGTTCAAAGCCGTTCGACGACGAGGGATGCCCAACCCAGACAACGACCATCATAAACGAGGGTCAACTTCAAAACTTTCTCTACAACTCATACGCTGCTGGAAAAGACAACGTGCCCTCAACCGGAAACGCCGCGAGGATGCTTGGAGGCTTCACCTACAAACCAAAATACGCCGCTGAACCCATCATCGGACCCACAAACTTCAAGCTTAGTGCAGGAAAAAAGTCGGCTGAAACCAAGTTTGACAACATGGTAAACGGAGTCAAGAACGGAGTAATAGCCAAAGAAGTCATAGGAGCACACACAGCAAATCTTTCGAGCGGCGAATTTTCCGTTGTGTTAGACACCGCGTTCAAGATAGAGAAGGGTGAGATTGTCTACCCTGTAAAGCAGGCAATGTTAGGAGGCAACATTCTAGACGCACTCAAAAGCGTGACACTCTTCGCCGACGATTGGAAGCAAGCACAGATAGGACGAGAAGAAGTACTGATTTCACCCACCGTATTAATCAAAGACGTAAAAGTCTCGGGCTAGAGAAACTTCCCTCTTTCTCTTATTTTCCCATGTATTTTGAAAAAATTTTGACAAAGAAAAAGTGGAAAAGGGAGCTTACGGACCCTTCTTAGTTATTTCTTTGACCACTCCAGCAGCGATGGTTGTTCCCATGTCTCTTATGGCGAATCTTCCAAGCTCCGGGAAATCAGTGTAGGCTTCGACGGCAATGGGATGTAATGGTTCAAAGCGGACGAGGGCGCCGTCGCCAGTCTTCAGGAACGAAGGCTTCTCCTCCACGGTCTGCCCTGTTCTTGGGTCAAGTTTCTTGATAAGCTCTACGAAACGAACCGCAACCTGCCCCGTGTGATAGTGCAACACAGGAGTGTATCCGGCGGCGATGGCGGTGGGATGCAGTATGACAATGATTTGTCCGATAAACTCTTTAGCCACAGCGGGCGGGTTGTTCGGATGTCCTCCAACGTCTCCTCTTCGAATGTCGGTTTTTGAAACTCCTCGAACGTTGAAGCCTATGTTGTCGCCTGGTTCTGCCTTGGGCATCCTCACATGATGGGTTTCGATGGATTTGACTTCTCCTTGAACATTGGCTGGCATGAAAACTAGGATGTCGCCCTCTTTGAGCACGCCTGTTTCAACTCGTCCAACAGGAACTGTGCCAACTCCAGTGATGGTATAAACGTCTTGAATAGGCAGTCTCAACGGTTTGCCAGTGGGTTTCGGGGGAACCTCCATAACGTCCAGAGCCTGAAACAGAGTGGGTCCCTTATACCAAGGCATCTTATCGCTGGTTTTGAAGAGGTTGTCACCTGTCCAACCCGATGTGGGCACGAAGGGAATCTTCTCAACCTTGTAGCCAACGGTCTTGAGCAGTCTGCCAATCTCGTTCTTGATTTCTTCGTAGCGTTCTTGACTCCAATTAACTGAAGCGTCATCCATTTTGTTGATGGCTACCACGAGTTGGTGAACGCCCAACGTGAAGGCAAGGAAGGCATGTTCCCTTGTTTGGCCGCCAGGTCCGATTCCAGCCTCAAATTCTCCCCTCTTGGCTGAGACGAACAACACGGCACCGTCTGCTTGACTAGCCCCAGTGACCATGTTCTTGACGAAGTCTCTGTGCCCTGGCGCGTCGATGACTGTGAAGAAGTATTTCGGCGTTTCAAACTTAAGGAAGGCTAAGTCGATTGTTAAGCCTCGTTCACGTTCTTCCTTCAGTTTGTCCAAAACCCATGCAAACTTGAAGGTTTCCTTGCCCATCTTTTTGGCTTCTTCCTCATAGCTTTTGGCTGTTCTCTCGTCTACGGTGCCAGTTAGATAGAACAGGTGGCCTATTGTTGTGGATTTTCCGTGGTCAACATGTCCCATAATCACCAGGTTTAAGTGCGGCTTCTCAGGTTTGCTCATGTTCTTTTCTCCTCCCATATTCTCGCAAATTTTTCCTTTTTCTAATAGTGGTGAAATTCGATAAACAACAGTAGCTTCAATTATATATCTTTTTTCAAGCCCAACATGTTTTCTTCATATTATCAGAGCCTCATATACCAGAGAGAAAAGAAGAATCCAATGTTTGTAATGCCATTTTTGTTCAACTTAATTCCCTCAGTTGGCTGATGGTTCCGAGGAAGGTCCCGTCCAGTAGATAGGTCTCGGCGTTGTCTAAGTCCACACTTCCAGACCTTAGGACAGGCCCTAAGTACTCAACTGACCTTGAATATCGGTCTCGACCACTTCTGTTGATTGGGCGTCCCCCTAGAAAATCGTTGAAACAGGGCATTATGAAGAGTTCTGAAGCCTTCATTCTCACGTTAGAATGTTTGTGTAGCTTAGTGACTGCATCGGTGTTTGCTTCAATCTTGACGCCTACAGACTTCAAAAAAGCCTTGGCCAACATTTCACTGTTCAGTTTGGCTTTAACCCAAACCTGCGCGGTTATTCTGAAGCCTAAGGGGTCACGGAAAGCTACGGTTGGGTGTACATGCCCCATAACCAAGCTGCGACAAGCTAAGAGTTCGTGAGCTGGCCAAGCGTTTCCGTGAAATAAACCCACGTCTGCTTCTGCTAAGCCTGTTGAGGGCAGAATCTGTACTTTTTCGGGTAGGAGAGGCTCTAGGTTTCCGTCGTGGTTGCCCAAAATCACACGAATCTCGTTCACTTTGTTGCCTAGAGCTTCGAAGAACTCGGGTATATCGCGCCATTCTTCGAGTTCAACTTTGGCGATTGTGTGCTTGACATCGCCGAGAAATAGTAAGGTTGATGGTTTGCACTGGTCGATGAGTTGGAGCAGTTTGTTGAGCATCTTGGGGGTTTGAGACGGAACGTGAATTCCTTTTTGGACTAGGGCTACTTCCCAACCGATGTGAAGGTCTGCTACAACCAGTGTTCGATGGGTTCGTGTTCGAAGGAGAAGCGCTGGGTAGGGTTGTACAGGTGTCAGCAATCTGTTTTTCTCTTTCTCCTACTGTTTGGGTTTTTTCAGCAGTTTCAGAATTTTGTCATAAATCGTCTTGTTTGCTGTGGCTATGAATGACACCCGTTGGGCTGCGCTTAAGGGTGCGTCCAGGTCTTTTCCTTCAGGTGTAGTTATCATGCCTCCCGCCTCTCTTAGTATGAGTTGGGCGGCGGCAACGTCTGTAACACGAAGTTTTCCTCTTAGGTCGATGAAGGCGTCTGTTGTGCCGTCGGCTACGTAGCAGATTTCTAAGGCGTTGGCTCCCAAGTGACGCAGGTGTCTGGTTCGCTCAAAAACTCCTATCATCTGATCGACGATTTCTCCAGCCTTGAAGGTGTTGAAGTCCACGCCGATGACTGCCTCTTCAAGCGAACTTGCCTTAGACGGTTCGATTTCTTCGTTGTTTTTGAAGGCGCCTTGACCTCGCTGAGCCGTATACGTGACATTGTGGATGACGTCTGTGACGAGGGCAGTTTCCACATCTTTGAGGTATGACCCTCTGGATACCGCCAGAGACGTCGCCATGAAAGGTAATCCCCGCAAAGCATTGGTTGTTCCGTCTAGCGGATCCGTTATCACCGTGTACTTGGAGGGTTCCTTGCCTATTTTTCTGGTTCCTGATTCCTCGCTGATAAGAGTGCACGAAGTGTCATACTCCTGTAAAGTATCGATGAGCGCTTTTTCCGCGGCTAAGTCAATTTTCTTCTTGACATCTCCGCCCGCGCCTAGGCCTAATCCTCTGCTTGCTTCGGTTGTCTGGTAGAGACTGAGAATTGCCTTCTTCATTCTCTGCGAACAAGCTTGCAGTGTTGTTGCCCAGTCCGTCAATTGTCAACCCATGGTATGATGATGTGTGTCTGCTTTTAAGCATAAGTCTGCGATTTCTAGTGAGCGGCTGGGTACTTGCGTCTATAATGTTCTGGATCCTGAACTACTTCCAGTTCATTGCCGTCTGGGTCAAGGAAGTCGGCAACTATGCCGCCCCACGGCATTTTGGTTGGGTTGAAAGTGAATTCGACGCCTTGCTTCTTGAGTCTTTCATAAAGTGCGTAGATGTCATCTGTATCGAAAACTATGCCTGTTCGTCTAATCCTCTTTGCTTTCTTGCCAGTTGCATGAACGCCTATTTTGGCTAATGGCTCGTTTGGACCCACCTCAGCATGATTAAATGTTCTGGCGTCTAGGGCTATGGGCAACCCCAATGTGTCGTGGTAAAATTTCAACGCTTGATCCATATCCGCCACGTGAATCATAGTCAACCATAGGCGTGTTATTCTACCAGTCTGTTTCTTCATGAATGCTCCTTCACCTAACCTGGTTATTTAAGGCTTGGCAAACCTAATGGCAAGAGTTAATTCGCAGAAGGCGTTTAGGAATTTCGAGACCAAGCGGGGGTTGCCAAGCCTGGTCAAAGGCGTAGAACATCATCAGAGATGTGCGGTTGCTTCAGGAGCCTATCCCGTAGGGGTTCGTGGGTTCAAATCCCACCCCCCGCACCATTTTACTAGTAAACTTTAAATCTCATTGAACCTATCTTATCTTAGGTGCGTTTCATGGAAGCTGAGCCTAGGAAACGTAAGACTGAGACGATTAAAGACAGAGCTATTTACGTTTACTTGCCGTCTTTGGAGATGGTTGAGGATTGGAAGCAGAGGGCTGAGAAGGGCGGCGTCTCCATTTCAAAATTTGTGATTGAGAGAGTCGAAGAGTCGATTAGGAGAGAGGAAGGAGAAGAGGGCTATCTCGGCAGAGCAGAACTGATTAAAAAGTTGAGAGACGCTGAAGAAGAACTGAAGAAAGTAAGGAATGAAAACAGGCTTCTCAAGAAGCTTGCCGAGAATCTAGACAACGAGCTTAGGCGCTATAGAGCTCAACCCTTCCTTGAGGAAGCGTTTGAAGGAGTCAGGAAATTCGATAAAGACCTTGTCGAGTTACTGAGGAAGGGCGGCTCCTACACTCAAGAGCAGATTCTAGCCCATTTGAACATCGACCCTTCTGACACCGATTTGGTGAAAGCTGTGAGCAAGCAACTCGAAGCCTTGGAGGGCTACGGATTGTTGGAGTATAAGGGAAGGGGCTGGAGGTGGAAAGGCTGAGCCTAAAACTGGTTCAAGACCCCGGAAGGCTTATCGAAGATTTCTGCAAAGACTGCGAGTTAAGAGGAATGACCCACGAGAGTATAAGAAGATACAAATCCAGCCTCCTAATATTCGCTGAATTCCTCCTCAACAGAGGCGTAGACATAAATGAAGCGAACATACACCTGCTCAAGGATTTTCTGCAACACATTCTGTACCAGAGGAACGTGAAGCATAAGACTGTTGAGAACTATTTTTCAGCATTGTCAGCCTTCTATGATTACCTAGCTTTTGAGGATTTGGTCACCACTAACATGGTTCTCCCTTTCAGGAAGAGGTATTTGAAACGCTACAAAGACGGGTATGACGACCCAGAAAGGAAGCTTCTAAGTGTGGAAGAGATGAGTAGGCTGGTAGGTTCTATAATGGATCCGAGGGATAAGGCCATAGCTGTGCTTTTCGCCAAAACTGGGATAAGAAGGGGTGAATTGCTGAAACTTGATGTTGACGATATTCACTGGGAAGATTACTCGATAACGCTGAAGCCAGCTCCAAAGAGAAGCAACAGAGTTGTCTTCTTCGACGATGAATGTGCAATCGTCCTCAGGCGATGGCTTAGAGTTAGAGAGAAGCTAAACCCCAAAACCAAGGCGCTCTTCGTAAGCTACCAGAGCCTAAACAGACTCGACAGGAACGGGCTCTATACAGCTATAGTCAAGTACGCCAAGCGTCTAGGCTTCCACAACCCAGAATCACCAAGGCTTGAGGAACACTTCGGACCCCACTGCTTCAGACATTGGTTCACCACTTGGCTTCTAAGAAACGGCATGCCAAGAGAATACGTTAAGGAACTCAGAGGCGACAGGAGAGGCGAAGCTATAGACATCTACCACCATATAGACAGGCAAGAGCTAAGAAAAGCATACTTAGCCTACATACCAAAGTTAGGAGTCTAACGTCCATACCAAAGGTTTAGCTGTTCTTAACGGGGTTTCAGTGGGCCTAGCCTACATAGTAAGCCAGGGAAACATAACGGCAACAATCATATGGTTCGCCATAACAACAGGCGCCACAGCAGGACTAAGCTACTACAAAGAAAAAGAGTAACGACCCTACGTATTTCATAGATTTTCTTTCGAGAACTTCTGTAAAAGGGCACTATATTTTTCTTCGGTTAAGTATTCCCCAGCCATGGTGACAGGTCTTCCATATTTGATTGGCTGAGGGTATCGTCGTAGTTTGGACAAGGTTAGAGTGAGCATTTTCTTTGAAGAGGTTCTCTTTGGCTGGCGCATTGTGTATTCCTTCAATTCGTCTTCATTTAGAAATACTTTGTCTCCATATTTCTCTAAGACTTCTTTTGGCGTCAGAAATTCTATTGCTTCAATTATGCCCTCGCCAACAACCTCTTTTGAACCATGAGACGCATAAAACATCACTTTATGTTTTGGAGTTATTCTCAGGTTTGTTGTCCGTGCAACGTACTTTACGAAAACGTTTCTATGCGCAACAAACAACCGATCTACAAATCGGAGAGGAACCGGATAAACAACGCCGACGATCTTGTTCATTGGCATCACTTAATGAAGCGGTCTAACGGAATACTCGTATCCTCTTTTTTGGCTCTCTTAGGCTTTTTAGGTGGCCTTATTCTAGGTTCCTCCTCGCCTTTGATCGTTTCAGGCCTTGCTTCCGCAATCCGGGAAATCCTTCTCTCAGTTAAAATCCTAACAAGCGACCGTAGGTATTCTACAAAATCCTTCTTAAGCCCCAGAACTTCAGCAACATGTGCATTTATCTCGTCCACAATGGGCTGTATTTTTTCAAGATTTTCTTGAGTGTCAACGCCAGTTGTCTTCCTCGCCTCGTTTTCGAGCTTCGCGAAAAGCTCATTTAACATTTTTACGTCTTTTTTCTTCAACTCCTTAATGTTCAGGACTGGAAGCTTTCCGAGAGAATTTACGTCTAATTCTATTACTCCTCCTCCGGTTGATCGTCCCTCGATTTCGATAAAGAAACGCGAGAAATCCGAGTTGAGATATGCCAACATCGCTTCAAGTCTGTCTTGGGCAATGCTGACTTTCTGCTTTGCGGCTAACGTGATCAAACTGTCATCGAAAGCCATCGACATCTGCGATGTCATGAATCTATGATGATATTGCGCTCGTCTTGGAGTGTATGCTTGTGCAGGTATAATGTCACCTAAGTCATACCACCCGTAGAAACTCTTGCTTCTTTCTCGTGTTTTCGAGGCTGTCGACTGATTCGCTGTTTTAGGTTCTTCCCCCTCCTTTACCCTTACCAGAGTAGTTGTCTCTCCATACTTGATGAAGGCCTCTACATTTTGAGGTAACTGACTCCTAGGTTTATGACAAACGAATACGTTACAAGGTTTATCCTTGTTAGCCAATTCTCTCCAGTCTTTTTCCTTGAAGGCGAAGAATCTGCTATACCTTGGCCTGGTCAGAAGTGGATGTAGGTAGCCCTTTGTCAACTCCCGCTTCTCAGCCTCTTTTTTGGTCAAATAAAAGAACTTGTCCGCTCCGGTTCCACCTCTGGCTGATACCCCAGATATATTGCCATATCTAGGGTCAAATAAGTCGCTTATTCGTGTTACGAGAGGTGAGCTTACTATAGGTTTTTCTACTTCGTCTGTTTTGAACATTGGCTTAATCCATTTATCGTTTCTCGGAAGTTCACCTTGTCTCACAACATTGATGCGAAAACGGCTTTTCCAGCCTTCTGGGTTTTCAATTGCATCAAGGATTTCGTCTACTTGAGCTTCTTTATCTATGTAAATCAGGGTAGTTTGGTTGTCTTCTCTTTGTTTCGCATCACTTTCCTTTTCGAGCATTATCACACAAGTAGCTATCAGAGGTATCCTAAACAATCTTTGGTTAAAATCGATGACGGCTTTTACTCTAAAGTGGTCGAGCAGGAAGTTGGCAAAGTTTACACCATATTCCGATTGAAGCCAACTATTAGAGATTATCATTCCCAGTCTGCCATTCTGCTTCAAAAATTCATGGGCATACATAATGAAATGGACATATATCCCAGTCTCGTTTCCAATGCCGCCTGTCAACCCGTAGTCTTTTAGCTTCTCACCGATAACATCAACTATGGAGTTTCTCGTCTTGATAGGGATCTCAACCCATCTTGTATAGGGCGGATTAGCAATTACAGCGTCAAATTCTGGGATTAAAATTTCGCGTTTTATTTCTCCCGCTGGCGTTTTCACAACATATGGCGTTGTAATCATTTGCACCGGGCTAATTTTAAAGAAATCGCTTAGAACAGTGTTCATTTCCGATGACGGAGCCCTGATATATCTGGAAGCCAACTCCAAAGCCGTCAAGTGCAGCGGGAAGGGATTTATGTCAACAGCGTAAAGCTGATTGAGAATATCTTTATGGACCCTTTCAGTTGGCTCCTTGTACCCCTTCAATTCTAAAAGTTTTCCGTAAGCCTTGACCAAGAATGTTCCTGAACCGCATCCTGGGTCAAAGACCTTGTCATCGGAGCTTCTAACTGCCCATTTAGTTATTAATTCTGCAATTGGCGGAGGCGTGTAAAACTGGCCTAATCTATGCCTTTCTTCAGCGGGTAGAAGTTCCTCATAGATGAAGCCGACAACGCCTGAACCAAGATCTTCAAGCCTATAAAAATCCATATCCTCTATGAAGGCGTTAATTTCATCTAATACAAATCTGTCGTCAGGGATAACTATTGCATCGTATATTCCAGCAAAGAAAACAGGCTCAAAATCCTTCGTAACCTCAACAGCCTTATTAAAAAAGCCGTAGAGAATACTCAGATAAGTCTTGGAGTCTGGAGCAGAAATAGGCTTGAGTTTCCTAGCACCAAGCTCCTTGTAATATCTCTCCAAAACTTTGTAGAAAACTATTTTGTTCATGAACACGTATGACATCTCCTTAGCCAATTGCTCGGCATTGGGTTTATAACCAACCTCTTCCGCGAATTTTTCGTGAGCCTTTCTAAACTCCGCATCAGTCTTAATTTTAGTCTTGACAAGCGGCGTGACCACATCAGCAAACCAGTTAACAAACGACCTAAGCCTAACTATAAAAGCCCAATCAAGTGGCGTTATCGCGACTGGAACTTTAATGTGAAGCTTCGCGATGGTAGATAATAACTCGTCTGAGAATGCTTCAGTGAGCGTTATCTCTTTAATCAAGATTCTATGCTTTTCATAAGAAAACCTCTCTCCTCTCTCAGGAACCGTGAATAACGCAAAGGTTCTTCCGTTCGTTGTAGCAAAAAAAGGCGAACCACAATGAATTGCATACCATAAAGCCTGGTCTATCACAACTCTGCTGGTAGGGTCAATCTTGCGTTCTTCTCTATAGTAACCCCTCATCTCAAACTTTCTTTTAGTTTCAATGATCAACAACGGTCTCTTCTGAACTAAAACCAATGCCAAATCCGCACGCCTGTTATCAACCCGATACTGAGTCTCTACGCCCTCAAACCTTACTCCCTCAACATTATAGCCTCTCTTCTCCAAAATATTCTCAAGAAGCCTGTAGAGCTCACTTTCAACCCTGGCTTCACGGCTCAACCAAATAACTCCTCTTTCGAGACAATATACTAGTCAACCTCATATATTGTATGGTGTTCCTTTAGATGGGGCTATAATTTCGCAATCCAGATGAGATTGAAGAAACGCTTTCAAGCCTTCAGGCGCCAAAGTATGCATTACGAAAACCTTTGAAGGTTTGATAGCACCCAAAATATCAACCAGTCTATGCGGCGAAACATGCCCTCTCGCAAGAACATTTGTTTTCTCCACACAAAAACCGATATGCCCAATGGCTTCTGCGAATGTTCTCGTCGCAGAGTCAGAAGTCCTTTCATAGGCAGAAAAGCTAAGAACACAGCATCCACCCACCTGACCAGAGAACATGGCAATATTTTCAAGCGCCTCAAACGCATCATTCCTTGTAAGGAAAAGGAGATAGTTAGAAGGATTTTCAGAAATCTTCTTGAGAAGGTCGATTGAATCTCCTCTCCGAGGGTCATAGATTATAAACCGATCCAAATTCATCATGGCCTGGAATGCAGCTAGTCCTTCTTCAGTAACAGCACGTTGGTAGTCTTCCAAGAAACTATTGCGAATTTTGTCAAGAAACTTGCTCAGAGTCTTCGATAGAACTATCTGTCTACCAACTTTCTCAGTTTCGGCAACTCTAATTGTTGAAAACAGATCCCAGAGCCCATCTGAATTAATTATCAAAGAAACAAGATCCTTGGCATAATGTTTGAGAATGTCTTCCATTCTATCATCGAAATCCCTTTGAGACCTGAAATCAAAAGGCAGTCCAAAATTTGTTCCTTCACAAATTATAGTGCAAGAGCGGAAGCGATTTTTCGATTGCAATAGTTTCGCATACTCCCAGAACTGGTTTTTGATCACTTCACTCAGAAATCCATGATCTCTAAAGTCTCCAGTGTAGATCATGAGGGCATTTTCAGCTATAACGAAAAAACTGCATGCTCCTGGTACATCATGGTCCACTGGATAAAGGGCGACTTTCACGTCAAGTCCATTATCCTTTGCGGCCGTGTCTTCGTAATAGTCTCCCTTCTCAAACGGATCTATATGCAACGGTTTTTCGACGAAGTGCACATTATCGACCAATCGGCTAGTCGTTTTGGTAGCCCAAATAGCAGGCGGTCGATTTTTTGAACCATACAAAGCAGGTAAAGCAATACAGTGGTCGGGATGAGCATGAGAAAGAAAACATGCTCTAAAATTCATATCAAAGTCTGAAATTAATCCTCTACGAGAGAACTCTTCGATAGTGTCAGGTTCAGACCTAAGCGTCCGCTGAGGCCGATATGCATCCATGGAAACGCCAAAATCAAAAAGATACTGAAAAACGGATTCTTTCCTCTCAACTCTCAAAACAACGGCGTTGCCGCCAATTGTGTCTATTCCACCTTCAAATATTACTGCCAGAGATGAGTCCTTAGCCACATCGACCACAGATAGTAAATATATAAAGTCATAGCATATAATTTATGTGTGTTTCAAGACGCTAAGTGGAGATAGAAGCATGAAGAAATCTTGGTCATGGACAGATTATGAGCTTCTTGGTAGTCCAACGATATCGTTTGAAGATTACAGAATCAAAGCTTATGGAAGAGATGAAGAGATTGCTACATTCATAGATGAGTTGACTAAATATTCCAAAAAATCAACACGAATGCTCCGCAAACTGGTGGCTTACTGGGGAAGCGGGAAATCCACCTATCTCTACAACATATGCCACAACGTGAATAATCGACTCTTCTTCGGAGATGAAGCTGAGAATGCAAAAGACGGAAACTTCACACACGCCCTTGCCATCTTTGAAAAAATACCCGCTAAACGGGTGAAATTGCTAGAATGTGCCTACAATGATGGCTTACCATGGCCTTGGGATCCTACTACACCAAGGGACATAGCAATCGAAAAAGGAAATGAAGCATGGAAAGAGTGCCTCAGGAAACTTTCCTTCATCATCTTGAGAAGAGCGGCGTACGAAATCCGGAAAAGGCACCTTGAGGAGGCCGCCTTGGGCGGATCAAAGTTGCGAAAGGATTTGTATCAAAACATTCTTTCTCTGAGTGAACTTAACACATCGGAATTCATTGAGAAAATTGACGAGATGTCCAAGGCAAATGACCAGATATTAGAAGAGTGTGGAGAACTGATGCGTTTCTACTTCCGCATGTTATTGCCTTCGATGGAAACTAAGAAGGGCTATAAGAGAATTGTCAGCCAAGATGTTCTAGAACAACAATTTCCTCAGTTCCTCTACCATAGTTTCTCAAGCAAATTTCTGGCAGCATACAAGGAACTTTTTTCGGTTCCAGACATTAACCTTAGGTATTTCCCCGCCTTCGAAAAAATTCTAAGAGCAGCACAAACGTTTCTTCTGCTCGTATTCGATGAAGTGGAAGACTGGAGTGTTGTGGTACGGGAGAAAATAGATGACGATATTCATGATATAGTGGTAGACGCAGAATCTCCGTTATCGGTCGTCCTTATCTTTAGAAGCGAAGTTTTGCGAAACATACGTTCAGACACTACACTTGGAACCTTCATGACGATCTACGACCGCCTTGAAAACATACAAATGAAACAGTTAGATAAAGAAGACATTATCGCTTTGACCGCAGGGATTCTAAGTACTGCAAGAGAAGGCGAACCAAAAATATTTCCCTGCACCGAGGGCTTCATTACAAAGCTCGCCAGCCTCGCTAAAAGAGGCGGCTCATTCAACGTAAGAACATATCTAAGGGCTTTGAAGCGGCTGTTAGAAGAAAGTCTAGAGTGGAAAAGAGAAAAACCACAACTTACAGCGGATCTACTTGAACAAAAGAAAGTTGAAGCAATAATCAAGGAGGCAGTGCGTGCTGAAGAAGCCGAAGCTTTCAAGTTTGTTCCGGCACCAAAGCGATTTGAAGAATGATTGATATGGTGCCTTTCGATGAGTTACATCAATGCTCCAAAGCTTGCAGAGTTTCTTGATGATAACAAAAATAAAAAGTTAAACAGGGAATCCCTTAGAACAGATCTAGACCTACTTAGAAAAGCAGGGGTTTCAGTCTCCGAGAACGGCCGCAAGTTTGGCAGAAAAATCAGGACTTTGGAGTATTTCCTGCTACGGTCGCATCTGTACCGATCCGAAGGCAATGATCTTGTTCCCAATCTCATTTCCTTGAACTGGTCTGATTACCCGAAGGTATGGAAAACAACGGTAGACGGAGAAGAAATACACCTTCCTTTGCTCGGGAAGATTGCATTCCTCTGTAAGGTAAATGGAGCTAAGAAAATCGTATGTCATCCAGATTCTGCAGCTTCGATTGACAAAATATGTGTCGACATGGGAATGCTGACTTTTCAGAAAGACCCTGATAAAATCAATTTAATGTATAGAAAAAAGACGTGTGAAATGATTTTGGACGCCTATAGGCATAGGAAGTTGACAGAGGATTTTCTTCAACGTGTCAGCAACACTCCTTTTGGGAGAGCGCTTCTTTCAGTCGGCTTGGCCAAGAGGGAAGGCACGTCATTTAGTCTGATGGGAGATGGGCTCTTGCTGACTGAAATGAATAAAATCAAAGAAGATGATGATCTTGAGAAAGTCGCACGCCTTATTCTTAGGCAAGAGCAGAAAAAACAAGCTCAAATTTCAAGCGTCATAATTTGCCTTGAATTCTTAGAAAGGCAAAAACCTCATTCTGAAAACCCCGTAGGATCTGCACCCCGATACTGGGAGAGTAAACGAACAAAGAAGCGATATGAACGCCTAGGCCACTACGAAGTAATAGAGGACTTTTGCAGCATTGACAGTAGAGTTGCGACGAATATACTCACTAGAGCAGGCGCTTCTCCGGGGTTTGCAGCATTTGGTGCAGTTCTTGACAGTTATGATAAGACTGGAGTAAGAGCTGGCCAAGAATGGGTAGAAACCTTTGCTTTTCTTTCGTGGTATACAGATTCTCTCGCTTATCTTGCCCATCCCTCAGAAAAGCTTTGCAAACAACTAAATTGGCCGGATTTCAAAATCCTCAAAACTCAAAGACACAAAGCATTTCTTTCAAGATTTGTTCAGGATGCGTCATTTCACGTTGCGAGCCAGAAGGATTTAATGACTATTCAATCGAAATCCAAAGGCAGCGAAACTATTGATATGAATATTGACCCAAAGAGGTTTCCTCAATTAACTGATTACTCAGAGGTTGAGTACTGTTCTTCTAATGCCTTCGTAACTACCAAAGTAGCTGTGAGTCGAGACCTTTTTGAATCATCTGTATTGAACATTCTTCAATCACCGTCAAGATTCAAGGATGCTCAAGGAGCATTCTATTATCCCGACTTTCGCTTCCTAGTAGCTTCAACTTTAGGTTTGAGCCTGAGAGGTGTGGACCAGTTCCTCGCCTACATTATTTCCACGGGATCCGATCTTGGGAGGAGGCTATGGTTCTTCCCGGCATTTGGTAAAGTTCCCCAAAGAGACAGACCCGATCAGCAACTGATTGAAGTTGTACTCAAACCATTTGACAGCATCACCTTAAATTACTAGAAGTGTGACGACCCGTGGCAGAACGCTTCGGGTGGACTGACTACGAACTAACGGGTCCGCTTACTCTTTCATTAGGGGACTACACTTTCCATGCCTTTGGATGCAACCAAACAATAGACTATCTCATGTCAAGTATGAAGAAAATTAGGCAAAGAAACGAATCAGTCCGATGGATGTTGATAGAGTTCTGGGGAAGAGGTAAATCAACGTTAATGTACAATTTCTGTCACGAAGTAAACAAGAGGCTATTCTTCTCCTCGGATCACTCACCAACACTGGCGCTATATGTTAATTATCCTCAAAGAGCTGAAGATTTACTGGACTATTCATACGAGAATGGTCTGGCTATCCCTTGGACCCCTGGAAAGCGTAGGGACGAAGTTCAAAATGCACGACGAGACTTATTTGCCAAAGCTTTAAGGATGCTTGCGTATGCATGGATTAGAAAAGCATGTTGTGATAAAGATTTCACTGGCAGCGCCACAAGCGTACAGCTACCACGGGTAATCGACCGCAAGAACCTTGTGAATAACAATTTAATGAAAATAGTTGAATATATCGACAGTCTAACCACACAAGGCAAATATGACGCTCTTGCAGAGCTCTTAAGCTCATTTTTCGCGTATTCATTCAGACATAAGAACTTTGATAATGAAGAACTAATTTTCCCTCAGATTATGGAATTTTTTCCAGGTCTACTATACCCAGAATCCACTGGCACTTTCCTTATGTCATTTTCCAAGCTCTTCGGAGAACCAGGAAAAGGATTAAGAAACTTTTTGGTGTTCCAGAGAGTTTGTGAACTGGTAAATGTTCACGTGCTTGTAGTTATCGACGAGACCGAAGATTGGGACTACATGGCTAGGACAAGGCTCGACGAGTTTTTAATTGAGATATTTCCCACCAACAGACTCTCGGTTGTCCTCATACTAAGGACAGAAGTAGAGAATAGACTGCGCGGCATCCAGAAAAGGCTAAGATATTTTCTTGTTAGAAGTTACATGAAACGAATCCGCTTACGTGATCCAAATCCTCCGGAAATCTTAGAAATCGCAAGGGGAGTCCTTTCTACCTGCAGGACTGATGGCTGCTTGAAGCTCTTTCCATTCACAGAGGACTTCATATTAGCTCTTTCAAATCTAACTGTTAGAGGCGGACACTTCAACTCGCGAATGTTTCTTCGTAGCCTTGATAGGATATTGAAACTGAGTTTAACTTGGGAAAGAAACACCACAGAAATCACCGTCGACTTCGTCAAAAGACCCGACTTGCTGGATGCAGTCGTTGAAAACTTCAGAATCGAAGACAAAAAGGAGCTCGAATCTTCCGTCCTTGCAAAAGCAGAAGAAATCCAAAACAAAATGGAAGCGGCTAGGGATATCGCGGAGCGTCTCCTCACTGGAAAAGTAGACCCGCCAACCAGATACATATTTGAAATTGTAAAAGAGATTGTGTCAGAACAGCATCAAGTACCCATCCTTTCCGATATTGAAATAATAGCATATTCAAAGAAAGAACACAGGGCCAAAGTTGCTCGACTGATACGGGAGCTCAAGGAAGCACCTCAGTCTGGTTCTCAGCTTCCATGAAACATAGTTAAACGTTATTTTGCTCCTTTCTTGTTGAACCCCATGCTTCTCGTAGGAATGTTGTTAGTGCCCAGCCTTTGCCTTTTCTCAGATACTCTGTGACCTATTACAAAAAGATGGAGCCAGTATGCGCTCGGTCTTGTTTCCGTAGCTTTAGAGGGTCGTCGGTCTTCATGTCTGTCAGCTTGTTGATTCTTTTGCCAAGAAATGCATTTAAATAATCCAGATCGTTCGGCTCGCTCGTCTTCGAAGATATCAACGAGCAGCCGTACAAGGTTTGAACTCACCCGCTGGATTTTAACCCTACAGGCGTTTTGAGAAACCGTACGTTTCCATTTTTTCCCGTCGTTTGATGTTCTCTGTACTTTTCTTCCTTTTTATATATTACATCAAACTATAAACGCCTCAAGAAAGACTGAATTAGCCTTGAAAACTATGAAGCATAAAAGAGGACTCACGGAATGAGCGTGCCAAATCAAAACAGGATGAAGCGTGGATTTCAGATTGCTTTGTTGCTTGCAGTTGTTTTTTCTTTATTGCCATTCGCTTTAGTGTGGCTTATTTACCGAGTTGTTCCGAGTCCAGAGGATATTTCACGTCATATTGCAAATGTTAATCCAAGCATCGGCTCAGATGTTTTAAGCGCAATAGCCCAAGGAGTTGTACTTTTCTTTAATGGCTTAGTTTATATGATTATGGTGATTATTGGGGCAGCATTGCTCTTTGATGTTACATGGAAGAGAAAGAAAATAATACAATCGAGAAGCCCATGGCAAGTGTACCTTGGTTACCTCCTGACGGTAACGCTTTTAGTTTCAATGTTTGCATCCGAAATATTACACTATTGGGCTAAGGCTTTATGGGGAACCGCAAGGGCTCCAACACTAACTCTATTGGTTATACTTCTCGGTTTGACAGTTTTTGTAGCACGTATCATGTCAAAGTTACCAATTAAGGTAGAGGACACGAATCTCGGCTCATTCATAATGGTAATATACGTTTCATACGCAATTTTCAAAATCCTTAGTGAAGGGTTCAACCCGTTTATTCTATGGTCGGAGGTTCTACGCACAGAATTAATCCCGAGTTATGCAAACGCCTTTTTCCTTCTATTCTTACCTGCGATTTTTTCATTTGTTCTTATGCTTCTTGATGTGTTCGTCATCAAACGAATTGCAGACGGGAAACTGTAGAGAAGACAAACGGGATGTCAACCTAACCCAAGTTTGTCTTATGGGATGCACACACACAACTCTTCACTCAGAGAAAAATGACGAAACAAGCAATACCATTACGATCAAACTGATTACGAGTGCAATATATATCTTCATGTTCTTTATTTTGAACCAAAAAAGATTGAAAGCAGATGTAATCAAACCCAAAAAGGCATAAGCTGAAAATCCAATGAAGGGCACCAACGCCCACACAGACAGCCCCAATGACACATATGACCGAATTTCATCCAATTCGATTTTGGATTTAGATGACTTCGGAAATAGAAATGATGGGTCCCGAAGAACGATCCCGACTATGTATAGAGTTGGGGTTAAGAGTCCAAACCAAAAAATGAAAGTCCATCCAGTTTCAAGGATGTGAGTTCTCGAAACATATGAGATATAAGTTGGTGCACCTAACGAAGCATACAAAATGTTGCTTAGCCACACACTTGAGGACATAAGAGAGGAAAAAAGACCATAAAGGAAGACATTGAACATAAGGTTGTCTTGGAGACTTGATTGTTTCCCATGAAAATAATTCCTCATTAGAAAGAATGAACAAGCAAAACCAAAAAAGTTCATTGCTACAAACATTGCCTGAACGAAGGTGTATGAATTAATGAGTAAATAAACCCAAAAAATCGAATAGAGAAGCATTGATATTGGTATCAATAACGCTAAACTCTTTTTTGTGTCAGAAAAGGTCGGCCACTTTTCTCTTCCAAAAAGTACGTGCTCGCATATCACCATACTTATGATTAAAAACAATGCTGGAATTAGGAGAAGTTGCAGTATGAAAATCTCATCTTCGGATGGCATCCAAACCATGCGCTATCACATTGTATCTATGTATTACTGGTGACGAGATTTTTAAAGACTAAGTATGCAAAGAAATGGACACCAAAAGAAGGACTATCAAACCTTTCTCAGCTGCTTTTTTGTCCAATTAGGCGGTCTAACTTCCTGTTCATGCCGCGTATGCGCTGGGTTACGTTCCAGGGCTTAAGCTTGTACTCTATTAACCGAAAGGCTACGTCTTGTGGCAATAGCCTTTTTCTGGGTTCCTAGATCAATCCAACTACTGCTTTTTCTTTCTTCTTAGCCCTTTTCCTAAGCCAAGCAATAATGAAGTCTTCTATCTCGCTTCTGTTGTATGGGTCTCGCCAAGCATGCTCCAAAGCCTCACACACGTTCAAACCGCCAACCAACCCAAAATAGTAAAGAAGCTCCTGATACAGCTGCTCCCTATCGCCCTCACCGAGAACCACATCAAGACTCCCAGAACTTAAAACATCGTTCAAAATCCTAACAAAAACTATCCGACTCAAACCAACACCCACCAAAAAATGCACCATCCACACACATTTCTCTTTCGCAGGTCCACCACGCTCTTCAAATGTCAAAACAGAAGAAAAGGAGTTTGCGGGAGACGTCGCCACTCTGAGATACTTCCCAAGCAGGAAAGTCCACTTAATCGCATTTCAGCAAGACATTTCGGTTAACACCTGTTAACAGAACATATTCTAGCACGTTTCTATGTTTGAACATGGTACGGAGGATTAGGTTTAAACATCGGTTTAAATTCTCGGAATTTTTGCCTAAAGTTATGGGCTTGAAAA
>Ga0315314_1000075_pt1 | contig 141986 bp, 130 predicted proteins | sample TDP9_MG_FD_203631 | JGI IMG/M metagenome (GOLD analysis project Ga0315314, IMG submission 203631) | Freshwater sediment microbial communities from Lake Towuti, South Sulawesi, Indonesia - TDP9 | ecosystem: Environmental > Aquatic > Freshwater > Lake > Sediment | place: Indonesia: South... | reverse complement strand
ACTATGTCAGCTAATGCCACGACATCAAGTATAGTCTCATCCACATCAAGGACCGCTATCTCGCAGCCGCCGCAGCTGGCAGCCCAATAGAACGCAAACTTCAGCTTAGGCTGTGTGCTCATATTAGACCCACTACTTTGGAGGCATCAACGCGAAGCTCCTTCAACGCCAACTCCTCCGGCGTGAAGCCCATGGCTAAACCAAGCAACTGCGGATAATGCAGAACTGGCATGCCAAAGGTTTCGTTGAACATTCGTTCAATACGCATCTGATTGGTGTCGAACATCATATGGCAGAACGGGCAACAAGTGATGACTGCTTGAGCGTTAACCGCTTTCATGTGAGCTAGTTTGTCATGTGCCAACGAAAGCGGAATCTTGTCGTTGACGCCGACGATTGGCGCACCGCAGCATTCGGTCTCATCCATGTAATCTAAGCATTTGGCACCAGTTACTTCGATGAGGCTCTTGAGAATTACAGGGTTTTCTGGGTCATCAAATCCTATGTATTTCTGGGGGCGCACGACGTGGCAGCCATTGTGTTCCGCAACGCTCAGGTTTGTCAAAGGCTTCGCAATGGTTTCCTTAATTTTTTCCAGTCCGACATCTTCAGCTAAGACCTGCATCAGGTGTTTGACTTCTATCGTGCCCTTGAATTCTAACCCAGCTTCTTTCAAGAAGCCGTTGACTCTTTCACGTTCATGTTTGTCTTCCTTGAGCAACTTGTTGACCTTACGTAACGTGCCAGCGCAGCCTGGACAGAGAGTAACGATGTCGAGTCGCTGTTTTTCAGCTAGGCAAAGATTGCGCGCTGCAAGCGTGAGCATGACGTCATGGCTAGCTGGGTCTAAAGGCAGTCCACAGCAGTTGTAATCTGGCATTTCGACCAGTTCTACGCCTAGTTTCGCTGCGACCTTTCGGGCTGAGATTTCGTAGCTTGCCACTCTGTAGGGAATGGCGCATCCAAGAAACATCGCATACTTAAGGCTTGGCATTATTGTTTCCTCCTTTTTCAACAAGCTTCGAGAAGCCTATTCGACTGAACAGTTTGACTATGCTCTGCACGTCTGCCTTGGGCAGCGGCGGCAGTCCAGTCTCTTGGCGTCTTTTCAACCTGAGTTCTGGAATTTTGTAGGCTAAGCCAGTTTCCATGATGGCGCCCGCCAACTCCTTGAAAGCTGGGGGCATGTATCCTTCTCGTACAGCTATGTTTCTGAGAGCCCTTATGACACTGGAGATTTCCACATCTTGGGGACAATGGTCAACGCAGGTGTAGCAGGCGGCGCAAAGCCACAATTGGTCGCTCGATAACACTCTGTCCTTCAAGCCTAACTGAGCCATGCGCAGAATTTGTCTAGGTCTGTAGGAGTCGCTGAATCTGGCGATTGGGCAGTCTGCAGTGCATGTGCCGCATTGGAAGCACAGCATCATGCGCTCTCCGCCAGGGATTTTTCTGACTTCGTTTTTGAAGTGCAGGTTGACTTCTGAGATTTTTGTTGCGGCTTTTGGTTCAGTTTCTTTCTTTTCAGCAGTCAAATTCTATTCCTCCATTTGTGATTGGACTTGGCCCGAGTCTGCGAATTTCCTCCACCATTTCACGTATAACCCATGCGAAGTGGTCTCCTTCCGAGGCTGAAACCCATTCCAGTCGCAGGCGCTGAGGTTCAATGCCAAACTGCTCCAAAACTTTTTTCAGAAGGAACATGCGTCGTTGAGCCTTGAAGTTGCCCGACAAGTAATGGCAGTCTGAAGGCAAGTGGCAACCAGCAACCAACACGCCGTCGGCGCCATCTTTGAAGGCTTCGAGAACAAAGGCTGGGTCGATTCGTCCGCTGCACATAACTCGTATAATTCTGATGTTATGAGGATACTGCAGTCTGCTCACTCCCGCAAGGTCGGCTCCTGCATAGGCGCACCAGTTGCATAGGAAACCCATTATTTTGGGCTCAAACTCAACCGTCTTCGTCTGCGTCACGGTTTCAGTCATGCGCCAGTTCCTCCTTTAATGAAGCTTTAACTTGAGCAAGAACTTGCTCATTAGTGTAGTGCCCCAACGTTATCGCCTTAGTCGGACAGGATGAACCACAAACACCGCAGCCCTTGCATAACGCTTCAAGAACTTTCGCCGTGGGTTTCTCGCTGTTTTCTACCATTTCCACGGCGTTGTATGGGCACACAGATTCGCAGATTTTGCATCCACTGCACAGATTTTCATCAACGCTAGCAATGCTGCCCTCCATCTCCAGTGCTGACTTCGACAACACGGTGGCAGCTCGCGATGCAGCAGCGCAAGCCTGAGCAATGCTTTCATCTATGAATTTGGGTGAATGTGCCATGCCACAGAGGAACACTCCATCTGTGGCGAAATCCACTGGACGAAGTTTCATGTGGGCTTCTAGGAAGAATTTGTCCTTGGTCAAGGGCACTTTCAACATGCCAGCGAGGCGTTCATTGTCTGGGTTGGACACTGTGGCCACGCTTAAGACGAGCGTGTCTGTTTCAATTGGAATCCATGTTTGGAGAACAGGTTCCCAAGCTGTTACTGTGAGTTTGCCGTTTTCGTTGCTTACTTCGGGTTTGTGTTCGTCGTCGTAGCGTATGAAAAGGACGCCTTTTTCAGCCGCTTCGCGATAATAGTCTTCCTTGAACCCGAAGGTTCGCATGTCCTTGTACAAGACGTATATGTCAGCTTCTGGATTCAGCTCTTTGACTCTTAAGGCATTCTTAACCGCTTGGGTGCAGCAAATCCGTGAGCAGTTGGGGTTTTCTTGGTTTCTAGAACCTACACACTGAATCATTGTCACCATTTTCGCGTTGAAATCGCCTTTGACGAGTTTTTCTTCCAACTCATGCTGAGTCACGATTCGCGGATCGGTTCCATACAGGTATTCAGTTGGCTTGTATTCAACTGCACCTGTGGCGATGATGACGACACCGTGTTCGATTTCCTTCGCGTTCTCTCCACCGTTAGCCTTCAGCGTGGTTTTGAAGTTGCCTATATATCCCTTGATGTCACTCACATTTGTGTTCGAATAAACGTGAATCTTCGGATTTGTCTTGACTTCCTCAATGATGCCGTGCAACTGCGTCTGCGGGTCTTGAGAGCCCAGTAGATAATGAATTTCCTTGGCGTATCCACCAAGCTCTTTCTCGCGTTCAACTAAATGCACATCAAAGCCTTGTCTCGCCAATTCCAAAGCAGCCGTCATGCCTGAGAGCCCTCCGCCTATGACCAAGGCTGCAGGAACAACGTTGATCATGGGTTTTGGCAGAGGCTTCAATAGGCGAGCTTTGGCAACCGCTGCTCTCACGAGATCCTTTGATTTTTCCGTAGCTTTTTTCGGTTCATGCATGTGGACCCATGAGCATTGGTCTCTGATGTTCGCCATTTCAAACAGATAAATGTTCAAACCTGCTTCACGAACGGTCTCCCTGAACAATGGTTCATGTGTTCTGGGCGTGCAAGACGCCACGACAACTCGGTTCAAGTTGTGTTCTTTAATCCTTTCACGAATGCCCTTCTGCGTGTCCTGAGAACATGTGTAAAGGTTGTGTTCAGCATAGACCACGTTGGGCAGTTTCTTGGCGTATTCCACAACGGAGGGCACGTTGACTACTCCGCCTATGTTGATGCCGCAGTGACATACGAAAACGCCTATCCGCGGCTCTTCATTGGACACATCTCTTTCTGGCGGATACTCTTTAGGAATTGTCAACTTGCCTCTTTCAGGCGCCATGATTACGCCAGCTTTCGCAGCTGCGCCGCTCGCTTGAGCCACACTTTCAGGTATGTCTTTGGGCGCTGCAAATGCGCCGCACACGTATATTCCGGGACGCGAAGTTTCAACCGGTGAGAACGTCTCTGTCTCGCAGAATTTGTGTCTGTTGAGTTTGATGCCTAGGATTTTGGCTAGTTCTTCGCTTCTTCTGGGCGGCTTCATTCCAACCGATAGAACTACTAGTCCGAACTCTTCATCCTTCGGTGTTTCATCCACAACGTGTCGAACAATCAAGTTCTGTGTTTCAGGTATCTCATGTACGCTCGAGACCCGGGATCTGACGAATTTAACTCCGTATTCCTCAGATGCTCGATTGTAGTAAGCATCGAATTCTTTTCCGAAAGCTCGCATGTCCATGAAGAATATCGTGCAGTTTACGCCTTTCTGATGTTCCATGGCGATTACTGATTCTTTTATGGCGTACATGCAGCACGCGGAAGAGCAGTAGCTGTTGCCCACTAACGTGTCACGAGAGCCAACACATTGAACAAAAGCTATTTTCAACGGGATGGTTCCGTCTGAAGGTCTAAGAATTCTTCCTCCGTTAGGTCCCGAAGCGCTCAGGATCCTTTCAAACTCGATGCTAGACACAACGTTGGAATATCGTCCGTAACCGTACATGCTTTTCAAACTAGGGTCGAATTCCTCAAAGCCTGGAGCAAGAATGATGGCCCCAACGTTAATGTCCAATGCCTCTGGTTTCTGACTGAAGTCAACAGCGGCTGGCTTGCAAACCTGCTCGCACAAGCCGCACTTAAGGCAGTTTTCTTCATCTATAGCGTACTTGAGGGGAACAGCCTGCGGGAACGGAACATAGATAGCTTTTCGAACACCCAAGCCTTGGTCGAATTCGTTTGGCAGTTCAACTGGGCAGTGTTGTGCGCAGACACCGCAGCCGGTGCATTTATTCTCATCCACGAACCTAGGTTTCTTAGTTATCTTGACTTTGAAATTGCCTGCTTCGCCTTCAATGTTCTCCAGTTTGGCATAGGTTATCATCTCAATGTTTGGATGTCTACCCGCGCCAACCAGTTTCGGCGCCAAGATGCACATTGAGCAGTCGTTTGTCGGGAATGTTTTATCCAGCTGCGCCATTGTTCCTCCGATGCTGGGCGACTCGTCGAGCAAGTAAACCTTGAACCCTGCATCAGCTAGGTCGAGAGAAGCTTGTATTCCGGCGATGCCGCCGCCAACGACAAGTGTTGCGCCCACTCTGTTGCCCAATCTTCATCCTCCTTCGAAAATCTTCGGAGTTTCAGCCTGCTTGAAGTTGGTAAAGCATTTCAACGGCTTTCTTGACGGTCTTCTTGTCACCACGCACGACGAAGTGAAGGCTGTTTTCAGGCTTGACTACAACATTGAACATCTTGGCAATTTCGTCCACTCTTTGCCTAGGAACAGGCTTTGACAAGGTTATTCGAGTCCAGCCAATGCTCTGGTTTCTGGGCAAACCGGGCACAAATCTCGGTCCAGCAGCTGGAACTTCCTGAAATTCGCCTCTTTCAGCCCTATCGATTTCACCTATCCACTCTTGAGCATAGTCGCCGGAAACACAAATAGCTACTGCAATCAGATCGCGCTTGACGGATTCCAAAACACGTTGGAGATCTGGCAATCTCTCGTTCGCCAATTCTATGTCACATTCAGGGCAAATATGAGAGTTGACGAAATTTATCAGGGTCCTGCAATTTCGCAGCTGCCGTGCGTATTCTGCGTCCACTTTGACGTCTCTTCTGACAAGATCTCCAAACAGCCTAACCAATGCCCACCAGATCTGTTCTGACCGTTGAAGCTGGACGTTAATGTAGCCTCTAGTGCTGTCTGTTACTTGAGGAGTTACGAGCGAAGCAGGAGCAACTGGCACTGGTGGCGCAGAAGAGGTTTCACGCAATTCTGAGAGTGTCTCACCTTTGCGAGCCATTTCTTCTAGGCGAAGTCTGATTGCTTCTGCAACAAATTCGGAAATGCTTCTGTATCGTCCTGTTCGCTTTAGAAGTTTTCGTATTTCCTCAATCAGTTCTTCTCTAATGCTTATTGTTGCCCATTCTGGCATGTGGCTTCCTCTTCTAGGATTTTTGCCTTAAGTCAAGTGTAACTCAAATGTAACATATATATACTCCGCCTATAGTTACGTTATATCTATTTACATGTAAATAGGAGCGCTCAAGTGATGGAAAGTCGCAAGGTCCAGCGCGTAGGCTACTCCACCTTCAGCGTGTCTCTGCCCAAAGATTGGGTAAGGGAATCTGGTCTGAAGCAAGGCGACCTTGTAATGCTTCTTACAGAAAAAGACGGTTCATTGAAGCTGATGCCGAGCAGCATGACAGAACGCAAGGCGCAAACAGACGAATACGTCATAAACTCAGACCTTTGCACCGAACCCGGAATGCTAGAGAGACTCATCGTTGGTAACTACATCCTCGGACGAGATCTGTTCCGAGTAGTTTCTTCCATACGCATAAGCAGAATGCACATTGAAGAAGTGCGCAGAATCACCCACAGACTTATGGGGTTAGGGATCGTTCAGGAAATACCAGGACAGATAGACCTTCAATGTTCAATTGATCCAACGAGATTCAAAATAGACATGCTCATGCGGAGGCTATCCATGATCGCCTCTACTATTCACGCCGAAGCCACACAAGCACTTGTAGAATCGAATCTGGAATTGGGTGACGATGCAATTCGTAGAGAAGATGAGGCCGACATGATGTATTGGCTTGCACTGCGGCTTCTGATGTCGGCTCAACGAGACCGCATAGTTGGGGACAAAATAGGCTTAGAAGAATCGTCTCACATCCTGTACTACACCTTGGTTACAAGGTATCTTGAATTAATCGCAGACCGGTCTGAAGACATTGCCCGAATGGCAATCGAACTTCAAACTCATGGTAAAGAAAAGGCTAGCCGACACTTAATGGCCCAAATTGCCAATACAAGCGAGCTAGCACACAACTTATACTTAAAGGCAATGGACTGTATTTTCAATGGGAACATTGATGTGGCAAACAACCTCTTAGAGATGGCCCGAACGATAAGGGATGAGCATGAAAACCTCTTGGAAGAGCTTGCGGAATTTCCTCTCCTCAGGACAATCGTCTTGGAGTTAGGTAGGATAGCCGATCATGGCTCAAGTATCGCTGTCATTGCCATAAACAAGGCACTCGAAAAACCAAGCAAAATCTGTTATGTTGAAGGCTCTCAAATCTAAATGCGAATGTTAGTTTTCTTGCAACGGGAGCTTTCGTGCCCCATTAAACCGAATAAAAGGAAGGGGCTTTCACGAATGTGGCAAAAATGGTCTTTCCACATTCCTCTTGCGCCACATTTGACACAAGAAGGGCTAAATATATATTAGGGTGTTCGCCAATTTGCTTCTTTCTGCATGATCTATGATTAGGAGAGAGTAGGCTCTATGAGCGAACTTGATCTCGGATTCATGGGAGAAGTAGCTGGCACTCCGAGGGGCAAAGGTATCCTGTTATGCATTCAGTGTGGGCGATGTTCTAGTGGATGTCCAGTTGCAAGGTTAACAGGTGAACACAACCCCAGGCGTTTGATGGAAATGATCATACTGGGCTTCAAAAAAGAGGTTCTTCCAACGCAACTGCCCTGGTACTGCCTATCATGTTTCACCTGCCTTGACAGATGCCCTCAAGGAGGCGATGTCGGCGAGGTAATGTTTGCCATCAGAAATATCGCGGTAAAACTCGGTAACATGCCAAGTGGAGTTGCAGCCCAAGCTAAGAGTCTCTATGAAACCACGCGTGTCATAAATCCCGTTCGAACAGCTTTGGACAGGAGGGAAAGCCTCGGTTTGGGCAAGATCACCAACGAAGGATTAGAAGAAGTGCAGAAGATCCTGAAGAAAACTGGAATGGAGAAACTTATAAAGTCTTCATAGGATGGTGATGAAAACGAAATACGCCTTTTTCTTGGGATGCCTCATACCCGCAAGAGAACTCAGCTACGAGGTTTCAGTTAGAAAAGTTCTCCCTGAACTGGGAGTGGAACTAGTTGACATGAAAGGAGCAAACTGTTGCGCACCATTCAGCATTCAGTCAGTTGACTACGCAAGCTGGTTGACACTGGCTGCCCGTGACCTATGCATTGCCGAAGAAATGGGTCTCGACATTATGACTCTTTGTAATGATTGTTACGAATCATTGTTGATGGTAAACACCTTACTAAAGAGAAAGCCTGAGCTCAAAGAGCAAGTTAATGAAGTGCTTGCTGGAGTGGGCAAAGAATACAAGGGAAAAATTGACGTGAAAAACCTTGTTGACGTCCTGCACGGAGATGTAGGAGTACGCAAAGTCAAGGATGCAATTAAGGAACCTATCGACGGATTGAGGGTTGGCACACAACCTGGATGCCATCTGACCAAACCAAAACGAATACACTTTGAAGTCTTGAGAGGTTTCAACGAATTAGACACACTTGTCCAAGCCACAGGCGCAGAGTCTGTTCTTTATGAACGCAAAGAGATGTGCTGCGGAGGGCCTCTGCGAGACGTAAACGATGACCTAGCCCGACAGATTTCGAGACAAAAGCTGATGGCTTTGAAAGAAGCTGAAGTGCAAGGCGTAGTCACTGTTTGTCCCTTCTGCTTCTTGCAGCTTGACTTGGGTCAATTAGAGATTAAAAGGCACTTCAACGAGGAGCACAATCTGCCTGTAATACACTTTATCGAACTTCTGAGGATGGGAATGGGCATGAAACTTGAAGATTGGGAAGTGAAGGCGCACAGAATTCCAATAACAGATCTGTTCAAGGACAGGTTGTAGAGGAGGGACAAAGAATGACCGAAAAAACAGTTTTGGTCGTAGGCGGCGGAATATCTGGAATCCAAGCTTCGCTGGACCTGGCGAGCAGAGGCTACAAAGTCTACTTGGTAGAGAAGTCTCCAAGCATAGGCGGCAGAATGGCCCAGCTAGACAAAACTTTCCCGACGATGGACTGTTCAATGTGTATCCTAGCGCCAAAAATGATAGACTGCTCACACCACCACAACGTTCAACTGTTAACATACTCTGAAGTCAAAAAAGTCGAAGGCTCACCTGGAAACTTTGTTGTCACGGTTCTCCGAAAACCCAGATTCGTCGACGAGACAAAATGCACAGGCTGCGGCATATGCTCTGACCATTGCCCAGTTGAAGTGCCAAATGAATTCGACGAGCAGTTTGGAATGCGTAAGGCAATCTACATGCCGTTTCCACAAGCCGTGCCACGAGCCATGACGGTTGACAAAGTTAACTGCATCGAGTGTGGACTCTGCCAGAAAATGTGCCAAGCTGGCGCAGTTGACCTCAAGCAGCAGCCTCAAGAGGTCGCATTGAACGTCGGCGCAATTATCGTATCCATCGGTTTTGACCTCTTCGACCCCGCTCAGATTCCAACTTACGGTTATGGACGTTACAGGAACGTTATAACAGCTCTTGAACTGGAACGGTTGCTCTGCGCCTCGGGTCCAACAGGTGGACACTTGATAAGACCTTCTGACGGAAGAATACCTAGGAAAATCGCTTTCATTCAGTGCGTTGGATCTAGAGACAGAAGATTCGGAACCACCTATTGCTCTAGCATCTGCTGCAAATACTCGGTTAAAGACGCGGTTCTCATCAGAGAGCATGAACCGAACGCCACCGTTAGCATATTCTACATAGACCTTCGAGCTTTTGGGAAAGGCTTTCAGGAGTTCGTCAACCGCGCCAAAAGCGAATACGGCGTGCGATTCATACGTAGTAGCCCAGGCGAAATCAAGGAAGACCCAGTGACAAAGAACTTGGCAATATGGTACGAAGACACAGTGGCTGGGAGAATCGAGAATACAGAATTTGATTTGGTGGTGCTGTCTCCTGCTCTTGTGCCAAGAACTGATGCTCGCGAGCTAGCAAAAGTCATAGGCGCAAAGGTTGATGACTATGGATTCTTCAAGGCTGCAAACATTCTCACTAATCCAGTTGACACTACAGTCCCGGGAATCTTCGCTTGTGGCTACTGTTTGGGACCAAAAACAGGTGACATTCCAGATTCCATAATGCAGGGAAGTGCAACAGCGGCTAGAGTTGCAGAAGTGCTAGAGAGTGTGTAACTCATGGGAGAAGAAGAGCCACGCGTCGGAGTGTTCATTTGCCAGTGCGGTGTCAACATAGGCGGAGTAGTGAACGTTCAATCGGTCGTCAAATACGCCAAGACACTACCGAATGTTGCCTACGCTGAAGACAATATCTACACTTGTTCTGAGGCTGGATTAGCCTCAATTAAGAAAGCCACAAAGGAACATCGTCTTAACCGAGTTGTCGTGGCGTCTTGCACACCGCGAACACATGAGCCGTTGTTTCGGTCTGCTTGCAGAGAGGCAGGGCTAAACCACTACTTGTTTGAGATGGCAAACATCCGTGAACAATGTAGTTGGGTCCATGCTCATCAAGCCGAGAAGGCGACGAAAAAGGCTAAGGACATAGTTAGGATGGCTGTGGCTAGAGCCTCGTGGTTGAATCCTCAAGAAGAACCCGAACTTGACATAAAGGACGTAGCCCTTGTCATCGGTGGCGGCATCGCCGGAATGACAACTGCACTGACTCTTGCAAACCAAGGCTTCAAGGTTTACTTGGCTGAAAAAGAGCCTCAATTAGGCGGTAACATTCGGACTCTCCACAAGTTGTATCCAACTATGCAGGACTCAGCTGACCTTCTGGACCCTACCATAAATGCGGTAAACGCAAACAGAAACATCGAAACATTGACTTCGACTATGGTTTCAGATGTTAAGGGTTACGTTGGAAACTTTAAAGTCACACTAGCAAAAGAAGCCGAGAAAAGAGAAGTCGAAGTAGGCGTTATAATCGTTGCATGCGGCGCAATGAACTACACGCCACCCAAAGGGCTGTATCAGTACGGCGTCCTTCCAAACATTGTTACGCAACTCGAGATGGATGGGCTGCTGAAGAATGGAAAAATCAAGAAGCCGCCAGAAAGAGTTGTCATGATACAATGCGTTGGCGCCAGAAAAGGTGAAATCCGAGCCGTAGACCTTGCAGGTTTTCCAAAATCGGACACAGCACGTTTGTTGGCTAAGATTCTCAAAGCCAAGAAAGAGGAAGGCTGGCCATACTGCTCAAAGATTTGCTGCATGAACGCCATCAAAAACGCCATACTCATAAAAGATAAGTTTCCAGAAACCGATGTCATAATCCTCTACGGAGACGTCAGGGTCTACAAAGAATACGAAGACTTCTATTCGATGGCACGCGAGAGCCAAGTGAAATTCGTGAAGCACATCGAAGAAGTAACACCTGAAATAATGCAAGGACCTGAAGGCAAACTAACCGTAACAGCCTACGACGCGTTATCTGGGCAAGAAATTGCACTTCCATGCGATTGGGTTGTGTTGTCAACTCCATTGATTCCGCACAAGGAAGAAGTTCTTCTTGCAAGAATGCTCAAAGTTCCCATTAGTTCAGACGGTTTTCTGATGGAAGCACACGTGAAACTAAGACCTGTCGACACACAGATGGATGGCATATTTCTCGCAGGCGCAGCATCTGGACCCAAAGATGTCCCAGAATCCATAGTCTCAGCCAAGGCTGCGGCTGCACGAGCAGCCACGCTTATGGCTAACAAGAAAATGCGGACAGAAGCCCTCACTTCAGTAGTGGACGAGGAACAATGCATTGGGTGCGGCCTCTGCGAAGAGATCTGCGCCTACGGCGCGCACTATCTTGAAGATGGTAAGTCTCATACTATCGCTGCTCTGTGCCGAGGCTGTGGAGCTTGTGCAGCTGAGTGTCCGAGAAGAGCAATAGGCATGCAGCATTATACTGATGACCAAGTTCTTGCTCAGATTAAGGCGGGGCTAGTGGAGGAAGCATGATGCAAGAAGCTAAAGCTGAGTTTGAGCCTGTTATTCTGGCTTTCTGCTGCAACTGGTGTTCCTATGCAGGCGCCGATTTGGCTGGAACAAGTCGCTTTGAATATCCCACAAACGTGAGAATCATCCGAGTAATGTGCAGTGGGCGAATGGATCCAACGTTTATTCTTTCCGCTTTCAGGTGGGGAGCTGACGGCGTGCTCATCACGGGATGTCATCCTGGCGACTGTCATTATGTTCAAGGAAACTACATGATGGAGCGACGGTTCGGATTCCTCAAAGAGGTCCTTGGTCATCTGGGCATAGAACCCCAGAGACTCAGACTTGAATGGATTTCTGCTGGTGAAGGCGAGAAGTTTGCAGCTCTAATCCGAGACACAACGCAGAAGATCAAGGAGTTAGGTCCGAATCCCTTGAAGGCAACATGAGAGAGGTGAGGTTGCAGTGGGAGAAGCCGAAGCCGAATTCGAGCCGCTCATTCTGGCTTTCTGCTGCAACTGGTGCTCCTACGCTGGCGCGGACCTAGCTGGAACAGCTCGAATCTCTTACCCTCCTAACATCAGGATAATACGAGTCATGTGTTCAGGCATGGTTCATCCAGCCCTCGTGATGGACGCGCTCTCAAAGGGTGTAGATGGAGTACTCATAGCTGGGTGTCACCCAGGCGATTGCCACTACACGGATGGAAACCTAAAGACCGAGCGACGTTTCGAAGCGATGCAAGTTATGATGGAAGACATGGGCATTGAAACGGAACGATTGCGATTAGAGTGGGTTTCCAGCGGCGAAGGCGAGAAGTTTGCAAGAGTTGTCCGTGAAATGACAGAGCAGGTCAAGAAGATAGGTCCGAATCCGTTCAAGCCGAGGTAGAAAACCATGCCTAAAACCAGCCAAAGCGCAAGAAAGCGAACTGCGAAACCCAGAAAGCGTGCTGAACGAAGACCGCCTAGGCTGGTTCCAGAACCTCCAAGTCGTCTTCCCAGACCGTTCATGCCTAAGCCTATCGTGTGGAAAGAAGGAGAAGCGCCCAGAATCGGCGTTTTCATCTGCCATTGCGGCGTCAACATAGGCGGAGTGGTCAACGTTCCCGCTGTCGTCGATTACGCCAAGACACTGCCGTTTGTTGCGCACAGCGAGGAAAACATCTACACTTGTTCGGAGGCTGGTTTAGCCTCTATAAAAGAGGCTGTCAAGAAACACGGACTCAACAGAGTGATCGTGGCATCCTGCACGCCACGGACGCACGAGCCGCTTTTCAGATCAGCTTGCCAAGAGGTAGGGTTGAACAAGTATCTGTTTGAGATGGCTAACATCCGCGAACAATGCAGCTGGGTTCACTCTCATGAACCAGAGCAGGCTACTGAAAAAGCTAAAGACATTGTAAGGATGGCTGTGGCAAGGGCAACATGGCTTCAACCACAGGATGAGCCTGAAATAGACATCAAAGACTCAAGTCTAATAATTGGCAGTGGCATAGCTGGATTAACAGCAGCTCTCAGCCTCGCAAACCAAGGTTTCAAGGTTTACCTTGTCGAGAAAGAACCCGACTTGGGAGGAAACTTACGGAGGCTCCACAAACTCTATCCCACAATGCAGGATTCATCTGAAATCCTTAACCCAGTAATTGAAGCCGTGAAAGCCCACAAGAACATCCAAGTATTGACTTCGACGAACATAATGGACGTAAAGGGTTACGTTGGAAACTTCTTGGTCACAGCCTCCAAGAATGGTCAGAAAACCGAGTTCGATGTGGGCACAATCATAGTGGCTTGTGGCTCCTTGAATTATCGACCCCCAGAAGGTCTTTATCAATACGGAATCTACGACAACGTTGTCACGCAGTTTGAAATGGATCAGCTGCTCAACAAAGGAGCCATTGAAAACCCCGATCGAGTTGTTATGATTCAGTGTGTAGGCGCTAGGAAAGGAGAAATCAGAGCCTACGAAATCGAAGCTTTTGCCATGTCTGACACTTCTCGGATACTGAGAAAAATCCTCAAAGCCAGGAAGGAAGAAGGCTGGCCCTACTGCTCCAGAATCTGCTGCATGAACGCCATCAAAAACGCTATACTCATAAAGGAGCAGTCACCGAAAACCGACGTTATCATACTGTACAGTGACCTTCGGGTCTATAAGGAATATGAGGACTTCTATTCTAAAGCGCGTGACCTCGAGGTCAAGTTCATCAAGTTTATCGAGGAAGCGGGACCTGAAATCAGCGAAACTCCGGATAAGAAAATGCTAGTTTCGGTCTACGATATGCTTGCTGGTCACGAAGTCAAGCTGACCGCTGATTGGGTGGTGTTATCTACACCGCTTATTCCTCACAAGGACTCGATTCTTTTGGCGCGAACGCTCAAGATACCCCTAAGCCCAGACGGTTTCCTGATGGAGGCTCACCTTAAACTCAGACCTGTCGACACTCAAATGGACGGAATATTCTTAGCGGGGTCAGCTACAGGACCTAAAGACGTTCCTGAATCAATCGTTTCAGCAAAGGCAGCAGCTGCCAGAGCAGCCATTCTGATGGCCAACAAGAAGATGAGAACCGAAGCCATCACAGCTGTAGTAAATCCAGACCTGTGCCGTGGATGCGGCAGATGCGAAGAGGTATGCGAATTCAAAGCCATCGAACTCGTTGAGGTTGCGCCTAAAGTAGTGAACGCCCGAGTGAATGAAATCTCCTGCAAGGGCTGCGGCACATGCTCAGTCACATGCCCAACTGGCGCCATCACGATGAAACACTTCACGGAGAAACAAGTCAGCGCCATGGTGGAGGCGGCTCTAACAGGCACATAGGAGAGAACATGCATTGTCACAATATGAGCCGAGAATCGTTGGATTTCTATGCAATTGGTGCGGCTACGCTGGCGCTGACCTAGCTGGAACCAGCCGGCTCTCCTATCCAGCAAACATCAGAATAATCCGAGTGATGTGCAGCGGCAGAGTGGAACCTGTTTTCATATTGAACGCCTTTGAAAACGGTGCAGATGGAGTCTTGGTCGCAGGGTGCCACCCTGGCGACTGTCACTACAGGTCTGGAAACCAGCATGCTGAAAAAAGAGTTGAAAAAACCCGAAAACTCTTGGACTTGCTCGGAATCGGCTCTGACCGCCTGCGTCTAGAATGGATCTCAGCAGCAGAGGGAGAAAAATTCGCCTCGGTCATCAAAGACTTCACTGAGAAGCTGCGCAGCAAGGGACCTAGTCCATTAGGTATGGGGCTCGACGCGCCTATTCAGCACAACAGCACTACGGAATCCATTCACGATATCCTGAAGCGCACAAAGGCTTTGTACTGCCAAGAATGTGGCAAGTGTTCAAGCAGTTGCCCGATAACTCGGCTTGACCCATCGTATTCTCCACGCTTGGCTGTAGAAAAAGCGTTAATGGGGCTTGAAGAAAGCGTCCTGACAGACAAAGGATTGTGGTCGTGCCTCACGTGCTATTTGTGCCGCCAAAGATGTCCCCTTGACATCGAATACGACGAACTGATTCGAACGTGTAGATCAAAGGCTGCAACCAATGGCATCTCTGGCAACTGCTCCCACGAAGGCGTGCTGTACTCTCTGTCAAGGCTGATGGCAAACAAGGAAACCAAGCAGAACAGACTTGGCTGGATTCCTGAAGGCGCACAAATCGCCCAAAAAGGAGACATCATGTACTATGTCGGTTGCTTACCGTACTTCAATGTTGTCTTCGACGACATCGGCGTCACGCACATTGAAAGCGCCCAAAGCATGCTAAGTATCTTCAATGCTGCTGGGATAGAACCCGTAGTACTAGAGAATGAGAGATGTTGCGGGCATGATTTGTCCTTCGCTGGCGACTTCGCAACCTTCACTACTCTAGCCAAGATGAATGTTGCTGATATCAAGAAAAGCGGCGTTTCCAAAGTTGTGACAACTTGCCCAGAATGCTATCGCACTCTTAAACTTGATTATGCAGAGTTACTTGGCAGACAGAAGTTTGAGGTTCAACATGCATCCGAGTTTCTAAGCGACCTCATCGACAGCGGCAAAATCAAGCTCAACGGGAAACTGAGGAAGAAAGTGTCCTATCAAGATCCATGCAGACTTGGCAGACATATGGGAGTGTTCGACGCGCCACGAAAAGTGATAACCAGCGTCCCAGGCGTCGAACTCGTGGAGATGGATCGAAACCGTGAAAATGCCCTCTGCTGCGGCGTCAGCGCTTGGATGGGATGCGGAAGACACTCCAAACAAATGCAGATCGAACGCTTATCTGAAGCCAAAAGCACACAGGCTGACCTTCTGGTTACAGCCTGCCCCAAATGTCAGATTCACTTGAACTGCGCCTTAAGTGAACGACTGCCTGTCAAGAAGGAAGAAGTTGCCATCGAAACATGCGACCTCTCAGTCTTAGTCGCAAGGGCGCTAAACCCGCAGACTCCAAGAATAGAGGAGACGATCAAAGAATGAGCGAGCAACCTTCTGTCTTGATTATTGGCGGCGGCATCGCAGGCATCCAGGCTTCGCTTGACCTTGCTGGAAGAGGTTTCAAAGTCTTTGTTCTAGAGGCGACGCCTACCATCGGGGGAAGAATGGCTCAGCTGGATAAGACTTTTCCAACAATGGACTGCTCAATCTGTATCCTAGCGCCAAAAATGATGGAGTGTTTCCGTCACCCAAACATAAAACTGATTACGTACAGCGAACTCAAGGAAGTCAAAGGCTCTGTGGGCAATTTCCAAGTAAAGATTCACAAGAAACCCCGATACATTGATGAGACGAAATGCACAGGCTGCGCGTCATGCACAGAGCACTGCCCAATTGAGGTTCCCAACGAATTCGACATGAAACTAGGCATGCGCAAGGCAATCTACATGCCAATGCCCCAAGCTGTGCCCAGATGCATGACGATTGACACAGAGAATTGCCTAAACTGCAAACTCTGCGCCAAAGTGTGCAAAGCTGGTGCGGTTGATTTCTCGCAGGAGCCTCAAGACGTCGATTTGAACGTTGGTGCCATAATCATAGCTACAGGCTTCGACCAATACGATCCCTCTGAGATAACTGAGTATGGCTACCAGAGACTGGGAAACGTCTTGACCGCGTTGGAGTTTGAGCGATGGGTATGTGCGTCGGGTCCAGTAGCTGGTCATCTTTTGAGGCCTGCAGACGGTGGCATACCCAAGAAGATAGCGTTCATTCAATGCGTGGGTTCACGAGGTCGCAAGCAGGGCGCGCCTTTCTGTTCAAGCGTCTGTTGCATGTACGCCACGAAAGAGGCACTTATAATTCGGGAACACGCTCCAGATGTGCAAGTGTACATTTTCTACAATGAGCTCAGAGCTTTCGGAAAAGGCTTCCAAGAGTTTGTCAACCGAGCTAAGCATGAATACGGCGTGACATATATCAGAAGCCGCCCAGGCGAAATAAGAGAAGATCTGGCAACAAACACTCTGACTTTATGGTATGACGACACGCTAACAAGGGAAATAAAGACCCTAGCGGGTGTCGACTTAGTAGTTCTGTGTCCAGCTCTGCTTCCCAGAGCAAGCAACAAAGATCTAGCTGGAATTATGGGACTTCAATTAGACGACTGCGGCTTCTTCAAGGTAACGCATCCGCTACTAGCTCCCGTGGACACATCAGTTCCAGGAATATTCGTATGCGGGTACTGTCAATCTCCAAAGGACATACCAGATTCTGTAGCGCAAGCTAGCGCTGCCTCGGCGAGGGCAGCTGAAGCGTTGGCTTTGGCACAAGTTCAACGAGTTGGAGGGACATGATTCTTGGGTGAGCAACAGGAAGAACAGCCCAAAGTTGGCGTTTTCATTTGCCAGTGCGGCATCAACATAGGCGGCGTTGTCAACGTCCCTCAAGTCACAAAATACGCTAAGACATTGCCGAATGTCGCATACGCTGAGGACAACATTTACACTTGCTCAGCTGAAGGAATAGACAAGATTAAGGCAGCCATAAAGGCTTATAACTTGAACCGAGTTGTCGTCGCGTCTTGCACGCCCAGAACACATGAGCCGTTGTTCCGCGGAGCATGCGTAGACGCTGGGGTGAACCCGTACCTATTTGAGCTCGCTAACATCCGTGAACACTGCTCTTGGGTTCACATGCGCGAACCTGAGAAGGCAACAGAGAAGGCAAAAGACATCGTGCGCATGGCTGTGGCTCGAGCCTCTTTTCTGAAGCCGCAGCAGGAGTCTGAAGTGCCTGTTGACCCGACGGCGCTAATCATCGGTGGTGGCATTTCAGGCATGACCTCTGCTTTGTGCTTGGCAAACCAGGGTTTCAAGGTGTATTTGGCAGAAAGAGAGCCCGAGCTTGGTGGGATGTTAAGGAAGATCTACAGGCTTTATCCAACTGATGATGATGCATTGAAGGTTACAGATGTTGCTGTGAATGACGTGATGAACCATAAGAGCATCAATGTGCTGACATCGACGAACATAAAGAGCGTTGACGGTTATATCGGCAACTTCGAAGTAACGGCGGTGAGAAACGGAGAGGAAACCAAGTTCAAGGTCGGCACAGTCATCATTGCCACAGGCGCAGTTGAATTCAAACCTGTCGGCATGTACGGCTATGACACTTATGACCGAGTCCTCACCCAAGTCGAGTTGGAGAAGGTTTTCCAAAGCGGAAAGGAAGCAATGGACAAGTTCTACAAACCTCAAAGAGTCGCCATGATTCAATGCGTTGGAGCAAGAGAGGACAAGCCACCTCGAGCCTACTGTTCAAGAATCTGCTGCATGGTTGCAATTAAGAACGCTGGAGTCATCAAACAATGGTACCCAGACTCGGAAGTCTACATCATTTACCAGGACATGCAAACGTACGGAAAAGACTATGAAGAGCATCATCAAAGAGCCAAAGAAACCAACATCAAATTCATAAACTACACCAAGGACAAACCGCCTGAAGTGACTCCTCTTCCAGACAACAGACTCAAGGTTACAGTCTACCACGCGCTCCTTGGTCAAAAACGAGAACTCGACTGCGACCTAGTTGTGCTGTCAACACCCTTGGTTCCACATGAAAGTTCAAAAGAACTCTCAAAAACACTGAAGGTGCCGTTAGGGCAAGACGAATTCTTCCTAGAAGCCCACGTCAAACTCCGCCCAGTCGATTTTGCGACAGATGGCATATACGTTTGCGGCACAGCCCATGGACCCAAAGACATCGGAGAAAGCCTGTCACAAGCCTACGCAGTTTCTTCGAGAGCTGCCGGTCCAATGGCGAACCGAAAAGTAAGAACCGAAGCCATCACAGCTGTAGTTGACCCAGAACGGTGCATCGGCTGCCGCATGTGTGAAAAACTCTGCCCCTTCGGCGCACACCGAATTGAAGAAGGAAAATCCACTGTGATAGATGCGCTCTGCAAAGGATGCGGCGTCTGCGCAGGGGCCTGTCTACGTCGAGCCATAGCAATGAGACACTTCACGGACGATCAAATAATGGCTGAAGTCAAAACAGCCTTCCTAACAGAGTTGCCAAAACCGCCGGAGGCGCCGACTAAATAGGAGGAAGAGCAAGAATGACAGAGCAGTTTGAGCCTCGCATTCTCGGGTTCTTATGTAATTGGTGCAGTTACGCTGGCGCTGACTTGGCTGGTGTCAGCAGAATATCATATCCAACCAACATAAGAATCATCCGTACCATGTGCAGCGGACGGGTCGACCCACTTCACGTTTTACAGGCTTTTAAAGAGGGCATAGATGGAGTTCTAGTGACTGGATGTCATCCAGGAGACTGCCATTACATAACTGGAAACTATGCCTGCGAAAAGAGAGTCAAGTTTCTAAAAGATGTTCTATCCCAAGTGGGAATTGACCCTAAACGACTCCGCCTTGAATGGGTTTCAGCCTCAGAGGGCGGAAAATTCGCAAGAATCGTCAAAGAAATGATTGAAGACGTCAGAAAACTTGGACCCAGCCCTCTGAGAAAAGAGCTCCCGGAGAGTGCGCCACAACAATGACCAAAGCAGGACTGGTTATCGGCGCTGGCATAGCTGGAGTCCAAGCAGCCCTTGACTTGGCTGACCAAGACTTCACGGTTTACGTTGTCGAGAAAAATCCAAGTATCGGAGGCAGAATGTCACAGCTTGACAAGACTTTTCCCACACTTGACTGTGCCGCGTGTATCATGACGCCGAAGATGGTTGACGCGGGAAGACACCCCAACATAAAGCTGCTCACATATTCCGAAGTGAAAGAGGTTCAGAGGGAAGGAAGAAACTTCAGGGTGAAGATTGTCAAGAAGCCGAGATACGTTGACGAAAAGAAGTGCACCGGCTGTGGTGCTTGCGCTCAACTCTGCCCTGTTGAGATTCCAAACGATTTTGACGAGAGAATGGGTGTAAGGAACGCCATTTATGTTCCGTTTCCGCAGGCTGTTCCACTCATATACACCATTGACAGGGAGAACTGCCTTGAGTGCGAGTTGTGTCAAAACGTGTGCATGGCTGGAGCCATTGACTTCGGACAGCAGCCAGAAGAGATGGAAATCGAGGTTGGCGCCATCATTGTCACAACAGGTTTCAACCTTTTTGACGCTAGAACAAAGGAAGAATACGGCTTCGGCGTTTATGACAACGTGATAACTGGTCTGGCTTTAGAGAGGCTTTTGAGTGCCTCTGGACCCACGGGAGGTCATGTAGTCAGGCCGTCCGATGGAAAAATCCCCAAGAGGGTTGCGTTCGTTCAATGTGTGGGTTCTAGAGATGAGAAGTCTGGAAACCTCTATTGTTCAAGAGTCTGCTGCATGTACGCCACCAAAGAGGCTGAGTTGGTCAAGGAACACGTTCCAGGAGTCGACGTAACCGTCTACTACATGGATATTCGAGCTTTCGGCAAGGGCTTCGAGGAATTCTATCAAAGAGCCAAAGCCGAATTCGGCATTAACTTCGTCAAGGGAAGAGTAGCTGAAATACAGGAAGACCCTGCTACCCATGACCTATCTATACTTGCGGAAAACATCGAATCAGGTGAGCTTCTGGAAGACAAGGCTGACATAGTAGTCTTGTCCGCTGGTCTCGTTCCAGCCGCAATGAACGATTTTGAGAAAATCCTTCCACTCAAGACCGGAGACGACAACTTCTTCGTGACTGCCAACCCAAAAATCGATCCAGTGACAACCAACGTTGACGGCGTGTTCGTTGCTGGAGTAGCTGAAGGCCCCAAAGACATCCCCGATTCTGTGACGCAAGCGAGTGCCGCGGCTATGAAGGCGTCTATTCTTCTCAAGGAGTGAGGGAGCAAGAAGCTATGACTGAAGGAGATGAACCTCGAATCGGCGTGTACATATGCCATTGCGGAGTGAACATAGCCGCCACTGTTGACGTTGAAGATGTCGCAAAATACGCCGAAAAGCTGCCCAATGTTGTTCTTGCCAAACATTATATGTACATGTGTTCAGCTCCCGCTCAAGCAATGATCAAGAACGACATCAAAGAAAACGGTCTTAACAGAGTGATTGTGGCATCCTGCTCGCCCCGAATGCACGAAATAACTTTCAGAAGAGTTGTCGAAGAGGGCGGGTTGAACCCCTATCTTTTTGACATGACAAACATCCGAGAGCATTGCTCGTGGGTTCACGTTGATGAGCCTCAGAAGGCTACAAAAAAAGCCAAAGACCTAGTGCGAATGTCTGTTGCTCGAGCCGCGCTTCTCGAACCTTTGCAGAAAAGAGTTGTTGAAGTGACTGTTCGCGCTCTCGTCATAGGCGCTGGCATAAGCGGCATACGAACCGCCTTGGACTTAGCTGAAAGAGGATTTGAGGTCTACCTCATCGAGAAGGACCCATCTATCGGCGGAAGAATGGCGCAGTTGAACAAGGTTTATCCAACGGGCGATTGTGCCTTAGACCTTTTGAAACCGCTGATGAGCAGTGTCATCTCTAACCCCAGAATAAAGCTGTTGACAAGTTCGAAACTCACAGCTGTAGATGGGTACATAGGAAACTTTAAGGCGAAAATTCTGACAAATCCGCGGCACGTCAACGAGAAGTGCGACGCTTGCCGCAAGTGTGAGCTCGTGTGTCCTGTCGAAGTTGCAAACGAATTCGACTTTGGCGTCAGCAAGAGAAAAGCCATATACCTGCCCTTCTCGGACGCAGTACCTCACAGACACGTTGTTGACACCAAAAACTGTAACAAGTGTGGAAAATGCGTCGAGGCTTGCGAAAAAGGCGCCATAAACCTAGAAGAGCAAGCGACCGAATCAGAGATCGACATTGGGACAGTTACTGTTGCTACTGGTCACGATTTGTACGAGCCTTCCAAAGAGGAGTTTGGCTACAAGATCTACGAGAACGTTGTAACAACGGGTCAGTTGGAGAGGCTTCTCAACGAAAACGGACCGACAAAAGGACAACTGCTTCACAACGGCGCCCCACCTGAAAGCGTCGTCTTCATCTCATGTGTGGGAAGCAGACAAGAACCAGGAATCTTTCAACCAGTAGACAAGGACCGCCCGCTTAACCGTTACTGCTCCCGCGCCTGTTGCATGACTGGGCTGAACAACGCCTTGGAAATAAAAGAGAGATATCCTAAGACAAGGGTCTATTACATTTACCGAGATATTCGAGCGTTTGGGAAGGGACACGAAGACTACTACCGAAAGGCTGGAGAAGCCGGCGTCATTTTCATCAAGTATCAACCAGAAACACCTCCAGTGGTGTCGGGCGAACTCGGCTCAACCATCGTCACAGTGCAGGACACGCTCACCAATTCTGAAACATTCGCTATTCGCGCTGATTACGTGGTGCTCAACGTCGGCATGGTGCCGCGCCCTGAGAGTCTGGAGGTGCAAGGTCTGCTGAAGATCGCGAAGGGCATCGAAGGCTTTTTCACCGAAGCCCACGCCAAGCTCAAACCACTAGACACGCCCACTGACGGAATTTTCTTAGCTGGCACTGCGCAAGGCCCAAAAGACATCACTGACAGTGCTGCTATGGGAAGTGCGGCTGCTGCCAAAGCTTCTGTGCCTTTAGCCAAGGGTAAAGTTGAACTGGAACCCGTCGTCGCCCACGTGGAACTGGACAAGTGCGACGGCTGCGCCATGTGCGTCGAACCTTGTACGTTCAAAGCTATCAGCATCGAGGAACATAAGGAAGGTGAAGAAGTGAAAAAGCGTGCCGCTGTAAACGAAGCCCTCTGCAAGGGTTGTGGTGCCTGCGCCGCTACGTGTCCACCTAAAGCAATATATGTTAAGCATTTTACATTAGAACAGATAGCAGCCATGATAAACGCATTGTTGGCGGAGTAAGAGGAAGGGAAGATACGGCTATGAGTGAAAAGAAAAAGCTTGCCAAAAAAACCGATGCGGCGATAGAAGCATTCAAGACAGAACGCCTACGATGGGTGCTCGGAATATCACAGGTTGGACCCAAGGTTGATGAGCAGAAGTACAAGGCTGCTTCTTCAAAAATCATGAAGGACGAGATTGAGAGGCAGATGATAATAGGCGAGATAAAGGAAAAGGGTCCTCAGACAATCAAGGAGCTGGCTGAAGCAACAAAAATTCCGCCCAAGGAATTATTGAGACACATTATCGCGTTGAGAAAGATCGGCGCCGTGGCTGAGGCTGGCGAAAAAGAAGACGGATACATCTACAAGGTAGGCTGACTAGAACAACACACTTTTACTGTAATCCGCGCCACAACGAGGTTGAGTTACTGATCCTGCGCTTTGGGACTTTCAGACCAGCACAGACTTTTGTTCAAACCTAGAACAGCTTCATAGCTTTTCAATACAACCTGGATGGACTTCGCCCGGATAATCGTGATGATAAACATAGATTTTGTTTTCTTCAGTGTCCACTTCCACACGGTCGTGGGCTCTTTGGCGGGTCAGCAGGTTTGAGTAGCTGCTGTGATCAGAGATCTGAACTGTCTTAAGGACCCTCTCCTCCGTTCTCAGTGGTTTATCACAAACTTCGCACAGTTTTTCGTCAACCCGTATTTCTGTGAATGTTTTGCCCTTCATCTCTTCGTATTCCACAGCTGATAATGGTCTTCTCAAGACACTGGACTCCTATTGAAAGAGAAAAGCGAGGGAAAGCTAATCAGTTTTTCCCTTTTTTCCAGCCAGTTTAAGCGCCATTTCTGCTGCTTTAGGTAATGCCTGCTTGACAGAACTAGACAATCCAAGCTCGACAGAGTCAGGAATACGCTCTGCTTGACATGCCAGAATTGACACGTGAACGCCCATCTGGTCTCTCAACTCTTTCAGCAGATTCGCAGATGGAAACAAGTGCATCGAGAAATCCGTGATTTTGTTTGCTGGTAGGTCATCTATCGATAATTCGAAGAGCTCAGCTGGCTTTCTCTTCATGTCAACCGCGTCGAGGACAATGATTTTTTCAGGCTTCTTGGGGCTTAACGCTACAGTGAAAAGAACATCACCCGCTCCTGTTCCAACATCCATGACATGAACGTCGTCCGGAATTCTGTAATTCTTCAGGAGGTAGTCAACCGCGGCTGGACCAAAACCGTCGTCGCCGAACAGCACGTTGCCCACACCTAGGATTAAGACACGTTTCTTGACGTATTCTGGCATTGGTTCCTCTGGCATTTTTCAGGGCGCCTCTGGTGTTTTCTCCACTCCTATTTGTCTAATTATATGAGTGAAAACTAGTAAATCATATATTCCGTTTTTTCATTCTCTTATCTATGGTGGCACCTATGAGTTTTGCTGTTAAAGGGACACAGTATCGGGTAAGCACGCCTAACGTGGAGAACGTCAAGGCTTTCCCTTACGTCTTCAAGTGGACCCAACTGCCGGGCAAGACTATCGCTGTATCAAGAGTTATTGTAACGCTCATCAACCCTACTGACAATAATGATGCAGAGATCATTTTCAGCGTATTCAGTGCTTCAGAGAGTTTCACTAGAACTTTTCACTCGGTCAGCGACCTTCTACGAGTCTGTGACCATGTTGAAACACAGACCATAACCAAAGAATCCGTGTCAAAATTCTACTTCGACATCAAGCCACCAGTAATTTTGACCCACAAGAACGACCGCATTGAACTGCATGTCAAGAAAAAACCAAACCTTGCAGAAGAAAACTACACTATGTGTGAAGGCCAAATGAGCGCAACCGAAGAAGTTGCAGTGAGGGAGATTATGCGTCCCATAATTGATGTGGCTGAAGACACTCCAGTGAGCGAAGCTTTGAAGTTGATGACGCAACGCAAGGTCAGCTACCTGTTGGTGAAGAAGAATGAAGACGCTTTCTTAGACGCTTCAGCTGGCATAGTCACTGAAACAGACATGCTTGTGAAGGTTCTCAACAAGGGATTGAATCCAAGAAAAATCACGGTGAAAGATATTATGACAACTCCGATAATCACAGTTGACAGCAAGACGAGTGTGGACGAAGCGATAAGACTCATGCTTAAGAAGAACATTAAAAGGTTCCCAATTGAAGAGAAGGGGAAAATCATAGGAGTAGTAATCGACAGAGACATAGTTAGAAGCGTGCCAGTATACTTCAGAGGCGCATCAAAGAAGCGAATCTTTTTCCCATAAGTCCGCTCTAGATGCCGTTTGCAAGAAAAAGAGGTTCTTAACGTCGATTCTGCACAGGACTGAAGATATGCTGCCGCTTGCACATCGCATGAAGCAAGAGTCAGAGCCTTTTACGCTTTGCTTTCTTCTCCTTCGGGTAAACCATACACGAGTTGGTTGTTCCGTTCGCCAGTGATTGCGATCTTCCCGAATTGTCTCATGGCTATTATGTGTTTGAACAATTTTTCTTTGTCTATGCCTGTGGTTTTTGACAGTTCGTCTAGGGTCAATGGACCCTGATTCTTGATTTCTTTGAGAATCTGGCTCCTTTCTTTAGCCCGTTCTTGCATCTCCTTGGCTCTTTCTGGAGATATCGTTGGTTTTTCAGCCAAGCCCAAGCCACCTCGTTTGGAGACTATTTGCATACATAAAGCCGTATATAATAATTGCCGCGGCTGCAAAAATCTTATTTACCGTTCTGACAGCCATAACACAACTAAAGTGATTGAGTTGGTCTTAGCCTACATAATGATGAAAATGCAGGTTGGAATGGACGATCAAGTAATAGCTGAAATAAAGAGGCTGGAACAAGTCAAAGAAGCTAACGCCACGTATGGATCCTACGACCTCATAATCAAGGTTAACTTCAAAACCATCGAAGACCTCGACAGATTCATCTTCGAAAAAATCCGGAGAATTAAGGGTATAACAGAAACTTCCAGCATGATAGTTGCAAAGCAAGTCGTCTGAGGGACTGTTTAACCGATATCAAGCGGCTCGAACGAGTGGTGTTCAATCCCCTCTTTTTCACAGATTTCTAAGATCTTTGAGACCGCTTTCAAGTCTATGCTCCGTATCTTTTCTTCTTCTGGTCCTGTGATCTCCACTATTATGCCGCTTCCTGAAACACCGCAGCATGCGTAGACGTTCTTGTAGACATTTATGTCGTATTTTGGTGGGAGACCTATCTCTTGCACAGCGGCTTTGACCTTTTCCACGATGTGGTCTACGTTTGCTCCTGTTGCCTTGATGAAGTAGCATTCTCTACAACTGACTTTTGTCACTAGTCAGCTCTCCTTAAGGTATGCGACAAACAAGGTTATTATATCATTGTTTACTTAATAAGGCTGACCCACAATCGCTCTGTAAGGTAATTCTGCAATCCTATTTCATTCAGAATCTCTGCCCAAAAAATTCATAGAAGATAATTATCAAAAAGATTAAAAGTAAATCCTTAATATGTTATCTACTCTAACATAAAAAAAGGAGAGAGAAAAATGCCAGTGAAAGTTTTGGAAGAATGGCTAAACATGTGCGGTGGATGCGAATGCAGCATACTTGACGTCGGCGAAGCCCTTTTGGATGTACTACCACAACTTGAATTCGTTCACATGCCAGTGCTGATGGACCACAAGTATTATGGGCAGACAGGCGAAGGTCAGAAAATTGAGCTGCCTCAGGCGGACATTGGCATTATCACAGGCGGCGTCAGAACCGAAGAACACAAGGAAGTGGCAAAAGAAATCAGAAACAAATGCAAAACTGTCATTGCGTACGGTTCGTGCGCCTGTTTCGGCGGTGTTCCCGCCTTAGCAAACATGTACACAAAAGATGACGTGTTCAACAAGGTTTACAAGACCACCAGAAGCACGGTGGCTGGTGAGCCTCCTAAAGTCAGCATAACCCCGTGGACTGACCGTGTGTACGCAGTTGATGAAATAATAAAGGTAGACGCTATGATACCAGGATGCGCACCTTCTCCAGACCTGTTCGTTGATGCAGTGACTGCACTGTTGACGGGAAAGCCGTTCAAGCTTGAAGAAAAAGCTGTTTGCGAAGACTGTCCATTGAAGCGAGAGAAGAAGGCTATAGCAACGATAAAACGTCCCTTAGAGGCACCTCAAAGCAAAGAACGATGCATGCTGGAGCAAGGCTATCTCTGTTTAGGACCAGCTACCCGAACAGGCTGCGGAGGTCACGAGAAGGTTCCGCGCTGTATCGCAGGGATGTTTCCATGCCGTGGCTGCATGGGACCGCTGAAGTTCGGCGGCAACCAGATGGTAGACATGATGGGCGCTTTGGCAACGATTGGCTTGGACGTGAAAGTTATACCAGACCGACTGGCGACATTCAACCGTTTCGTCGGCGGACACAATGTCCTGAGACCACGAAAGGTGTAATGGAGGAAAATTGAAAATGGCTAAAGAACTCGTAATTCAACCTGTCACTCGAATTGAAGGCGACGCTAAAGTTGTAATTCAGCTTGATGACCAAGGGAATGTCGCAGACGCTCGAATGCACGTCATGGAACTGCGAGGCTTCGAAATGTTCTGCATTGGGCGGCCTGTGGAAGAATTGCCTTTGATAACAACGAGAATCTGTGGTGTCTGTCCGTGGGCGCATCATATTGCTTCAGCGAAAGCTGCAGACGGCTGTTTTGGCGTAACCCCCCCACCTGCCGGAAGAAAGCTGCGCGAGCTTTCCTATTTGGGCGACAAGGTGATGGACTTCATCCTGCACTTCTACATTCTGTCTGGACCCGACTTTGTGATGGGTCCTGACGCTGACTACGCAACGCGCAACGTCCTTGGCATACTGAAGGCGAACCCAGACTTGGCTAAGAAAGTGATTCATCATCACCACCTGGCGCACAATATGGTTGAGATGATTAGCGGCAGAAGAATTCATCCTGTTGCAGCTGTGCCCGGAGGCTGGACAAAGCCGTTGAAACCTGAGGAGCGAGACAAAGCGCTGCCCATGGCTAAAGAGCTGCTGGAGTTTGCACAGTTCAGTGTGAAGTTGGCTAAGGAAAACATATTTCCGAAGTACTTAGACATGGTCAAGAGCCTAGCAGTACTCAAAACAGGATTCCTAGGCTTGGTCACACCCGACGGAACGCACACATTCTACGATGGCAAGCTAAGGATGATGCAAGCAGATGGCTCGTTTGAGGACTACGCACCAGAAAACTACCTAGACGTGATTGCCGAACAGGTGGAGCCTTGGACTTACCTGAAGTTCCCATACTACAAGAAAGCAGGCAAACTGAGCATGGATCCAGATAATCCAGTGGGTGTTTATCGCGTGAACACTTTGGCGAGAATCAACGTTTGCGACCGAATGGCAACACCATTGGCACAGAAGGAACTTGACGAGTTCAGAAAAATGTTTGGCAGACCGGCGCAGCAGACGCTGCTATATCACTGGGCTCGATTGATCGAGTTAGTTGAGTGTGCTGAGCGAACTGTGGCGCTATTGGAAGATCCAGAGATCACGAGTGAGAACACTAGGGTGCCTGTTAAGCCAAGGGCTGGTCGTGGCATCGGCGTTGTTGAGGCTTCAAGGGGCACATTGATACACGATTATGAAACTGATGAGAACGGCATCGTCAAAGACTGCAACTTAATCGTGGCAACAGGGATGAACCATGCAGCGATCAACATGTCAATTATGAAGGCGGCTAAAGATCTAATTAAAGGCGGCAAGTACGATCAAGGCATACTCGACCGTATCGAGATGGTGATAAGACCCTACGATCCGTGCCTAAGCTGTGCCACACATGATTTGAGCGGTAGAATACCCATAAGACTAGACATAGTAGACGCAGATGGAAAGACAATAGACACAGTAGTCAACCATTAAAACCAGAAAACTCTTCTTTTCTTTTTTTTTTGTGCTCTGGATTATCTGTGTTTGAATCTTAACTGCAAGAGCCTTTTGTCTTCAGGATTTAGCCCAGCAAGTTTCCTACAACTTGAGCAGCAAGCAGCCTAAGCAGGTTCATGACGAGATTTTTTCTCTTAGCTTTGATCTCACTTCAGGTTTTACTGGTCCTATCTTGCCTATTCTAGTGTTAGTTGTCTCGAATATGTTCAGAATCTTGTCGTACTGCGGCAGGGTTGTCGTAATCGATATCAATCTTAGCGCTTCTACTCCGTAAGGCGCCAGTTCTTTTTTGATCTGCGTCAAATAGTCTCTCACCTGGTCCTCTTTGAATAGGCTGTCGTCACCCTCGACGAATATTATGCCATCAGCACCATAAGCAAACGCCTGCATCACATGCTTCAACCCAACCCGTCCCACACTTGGCACACTGATAATGCGCACGTTAGGCGTATACGTCGACCTCGTTTGACCAGCCAAATCCGCCGAACCATAGGCAGTATTCTTCTCAATGAACGCGACCAGTTTGGGATGCACTTCGCCTTCACTTACACCCTGAACTTGCGCCATCAACTGCTCATCAGTGCTGTGCAGCAAATCCATAGCCTGCTTTGGGCAACGAGCCACACACAAGCCACAGCCAATGCACGAGATCGGATTGATGCTCACACCGCCTCCAGCAGCTGCAGTTATTGCACCAACGGGGCAGACCTTCACGCAGACGCCACAGCTATCACACTTTTCAGCGACAACGTAGGCAACCTCGGGCGAAACCATGATTTCACCCTTACCAACAAAAGTCGCCACACGAGAGGCAGTTGCCATAGCCTCAAGCGCCGTCTCACGCACATCTTTTGGGCTTAGAGCGCAACCCGCCAAAAAGACGCCTTCGCGATGGCTGTCCACTGGTCTAAGCTTGTAATGTCTTTCAGAGAAGAAATCGTCAGCGCTTAGTTGAATGCCCAGCTTCTTAGAGAGTTCAGCTGTGGTAGGATGAGGATTGATAGCGACGCTCAAGACAACGAGGTCAAAGACTCCTTCAAAATCCTCACCTAGAAGGGTGTCTTCAGCTCTGACCAAAATCTTGTCGTCGCCTGCTGGCGTGACTTCAGCCACTCTGCCCCGAACAAACTTAACATTGTGATCCTGTGCCTTTGCATAGAACTCTTCGTAGCCCTTTCCATCCGCCCTAATGTCCATGTAGAATATCCAAGGCTCAGCTTCGGGAAACGCCTTCTGAAGCAACAAAGCCTGCTTAATCGCAGCCATGCAGCCAATCTTGCAGCAGTGCTCCTCACCCCTTACATTCAACATGCGACTGCCCGCACACAAGACAAAAGCCACTTTCTGCGGCGGTTTCCCATTCGACGGCTTATGAATACCCTGCAGCATAAGACGCTCAAACTGCAGATTCGTCACAATGTCCGGATGCTGCCCAAAACTGTATTCTTCCAACGTCTTAGGGTCAATCTGTTCGAACCCTGTGGCAGCCACGATGGCGCCAACATCAAGTTCCAACGTTTCTTCCTTTTGGTTAAAGTTGACAACGTGCGCTTTGCAGAATTTTTCGCAGACTTTGCAGACTCCTTTAGTGAAGTAGAGACAGTGTTCAGTGTCAATCGTGTAGGTGCGTGGAACAGCCTGCCTAAAAGGTGTGTAAATAGCTTTTCGCTCCAGTAACCCAGCTTCAAACTCGCTGGGAACCTTGATTGGACATTTTTTGGCACATTCACCGCATGCAGTGCAGCCTGCATCGACGTAGCGAGGTTTCCTTGTGACTAAGACGCGGTAGTTGCCTGGAGTGCCTTCCACAGCGGCGGGTTCAGCCATCGTTATGACTTTAACGTTAGGATGCTGGGCGACGTACACCATCTTAGGCGTGAGAATGCACTGAGAACAGTCAAGCGTTGGAAACGTCTTGCTCAACTGAGCCATGTGTCCGCCAATGCTGGGGCTTCTCTCCACTAAGTAGACTTGGAATCCTTTGTCTGCCAATTCGATGGTCGTCATTATCCCTGCCACTCCTCCCCCAATGACCAGGACGCTCTTGTTCACAGGCATGGCTTTCGTTTGGAGAGGCTGAAGATGACCAGCTCGTTCAACTGCTCCGCGAATTAGGTCTACAGCCTTGGCAGTTGCCGCTTCCTTGTTGTCGTGAACCCAGCTGCACTGTTCTCGGAGGTTGACCATCTCAAGAAAGTACGGGTTTATACCAGCTGATTCTATGTTTCGTCTAAAAGTGTCCAAGTGCATCTTAGGCGTGCAAGCAGCAACCACGACGCGTTCGATTCCCTGCTCCTTTATTCCCTTGGCAATCAGCTCCTGACCTGGGTCGCTGCAGACATATTCGTAGGTCTCAGCAATTTTGACGCCTTTAAACTGTGCAACGGTTTCCTTCACCTTGGCAACGTCCACTGTGTCACTTATGTTGCCGCCGCAGTGGCAGATGTAAACTCCGATTTTCCTTTCTTCCGTCTGAGCCATAGAGATGCAACCTCTTATGATGACTTTCCCATTATTCTTGAGAGTGATGTTTGAGAGTAACCATAAATGACACTTCGAACTTTTAAGAATCTCGCTCAAGTTTCCGCTAGACTTAACGCATGGGAAAGAAGATTTATTAGCTCCCATCCTCACAAGACACTACTCTCGATTCAACGCTTTGATGGACAAAATACTGGTGAGGCTACCGTTGGCAGAACTCCAGAAAGAGGTCATTCGGCTAGACAAGCTTGACATGGGATTTCCCGAGGCAGTTGCCAAGGCTGGCGGTCAGAAACTAAACTTATGCATTCAATGCGGCACATGTTCCGCTAGCTGCCCATTCGGGCGCATAACTCCTTTTAGAATACGACAACTGATCAGAAGGGCACAGTTAGGCTTTCGAGACAAAGTCCTCTCCAATAAAGACCTTTGGCTATGCACAACATGCTACACCTGTGCGTACCGTTGTCCCCGTGATGCAAACCCAATGGAGATCCTCATTGGTCTGCGCAGCCTCAGTGTTGAGGAAGGGTTGATTCCACGCACATTAGCAGATGCTCTCGAAGGCGTTTTCAAGTACGGAAACCCATGGGGCATGAGCCGAAGCAAAAGGTCTGAATGGGCAAAGGATTTGAACGTAAAACAGGTCTCAGAAGGCCAGAAGGCTGGGTTACTGTATTACGTCGGCTGCGCCGCATCTTATGACTCACGCGCACAAGAAATCGCCAAAGCAATAACAAAGAATTTGAACGCGTTAACAGTTGACTTTTCCATACTCGGAGACAAAGAGAACTGCTGCGGAAACGAAATCTACTCTCTTGGAGAAAAAGGACTGTTCGAAGAACTAGTTGGCAAGAATCTAGGTCTTTTCGATCAGTATGGCGCAAGTGAAATCATCACCTCTTCTCCGCACTGCTTTCATGCGTTCAAGAATAGGTATGGAAGAAAAGAACTTGCGGTTCAACACTATACGCAGTATTTTGCAGACTTAATCGACAAGGGAAAGCTCAAGTTTTCAGGAAAATTGGAGAAAGTTGTAACGTTCCATGATCCATGCTACTTAGGAAGACATAACAACATCTACGAAGAACCCAGAAAGATCATCGAGAACATTCCAGGCGTAAAATTCGTAGAGCTGAGGAATTCAAGGGGTCGCAGTGTCTGTTGCGAAGGCGGGGGAGGAAGGATGTGGTATGATGTCGAAAGGAATTGGGAACGCCTCACGGAGACCCGAGTCAAAGAAGCACTTGAAGTTGGAGCGCAGATAATAGCCGTGGCATGCCCATTCTGTCTATTGACATTCGACGACGCGATAAAGACAACGGGCATCGAAGACAAAATCCAAGTTAAAGACATCATGGAGTTAGTCAGCGAAACACTTTAACTCTTCAAGCGCGAACGCTGGCGGCAGGCATCAATCCATATTCTGTTCCGATGAACGTGCTAAGTTGCTTCCTTAACAAGCTCTAGAACGTCTTTTATAGCAATTTTGTTTTCTACGTCCAATACTTTGACAGCGTCTTCCAACGTTGTCACACAGAACGGACAACTAGTGGCTAACACGTCCACGCCGAACTCCAGTGCCTCTCTTACTCGATTCACGCTTGGTCTCTTCTCAGGAACCGCGTCTTCAGTCCACGTTCTTCCAGCTCCTCCACCGCAGCAGAAGCTGACTTGCCTCGTTCTCTTCATCTCGACAAGTTCTAAGCCGTTTAGTGATTCAAGAATCTGTCTGGGAGCATCATATATTTCGTTGCGTTTGCCCAAGAAGCAAGGATCATGGTAGGTCACGCTTCTCTTGACGCTTTTTGAGAGCTTAAGCTCGCCCTTTTCGATTTTTTCAGCGATAAACTGAGTGTAGTGTTGAACGTTAAGTTTGGCGTTGCTATACGGCTTATCATGAGTAAAAGTATTGTAGCAATGAGGTGACAACGTTACGATTCTGTCAGCGTCGAATTTTTCAAACATGGATAGGTTGTGTTCCGCAAGAGTCTCAAACAGTCCCTTTTCACCGAGTCTGAGTATGTGGTCTCCGCAGCACCATTCCTCAGTGCCCAAAGTTGCAAAGTCAACATGCAAATCATTAAAAATTGAAGCCATAGCCCTTGCAATCTCTTGGTTTCTAGGGTCGTAGACCGGTGAACAACACGTGAAGTATAGGATGTCTGCTTTCACGGTTGTTGGGAATGTCTTGATTTTTAGGTCTCTGGTCCAGTCCATTCTCTTGCTGGGATGTGTTCCCATTGGATTATGGTATTTGTAGACGCTTTCAAGCACGTCTTTGACTGTTCTGGGAATGGCTCCAGCTTCAACCACGAGGCTGTGTTCATCCACAATCGCGTTGGCGCAGCCCACTTGCTTCGGGCAAAACATGGTGCAGGAATTGCATTGTGTGCACAGCCACACGTTATCAGCCATAGGTTTCAACCGTTCCTCTCCGCCAGTGTCTCTGGAATCTGAAATGAAGCGGTAGTTAGCTGTCAACGCTGAAGGACCCAGGAACTTGTTGTCAATAGCCGCTGGGCATGCTGAATTGCAGATGGAGCATTTGATGCATAATGCTAGATCCCAATACTTCTTCAGATCCGAGGGTAATTGAACGAATTCGTCGGGTTTTTTTAGTTCTTCTTCGTTCTGCATTAGGTAGGTTTTGATTCTCTTGTAAGTGTCGAAGAACGGTTGGATGTCAACGACTAAATCCTTGATGATTGGCATGTTAGAGAGAGGTTCAAGCACCAAGGAATCCGCTGTAAGGTCTAGAACTTGTGTGTAACAGGCTAGCATGGGTTTTCCGTTTACGTTGATTCCGCAGCTTCCGCAGATGCCCATCCTGCATGAATGCCTAAACGTCAAAGTTCCGTCAAGGTTGTCTTTAATGTAATTGAGTGCATCAAGCAGGGTTGTGCCTTTGTAGACCGGCACTTTGAATGCTGACACGGAACTTCGTTTGGTTTGTGGGTCAAAACGCTGGATCTTGAGTTCAACCATTTTCTCGATCTTGGTGCTCATATACTTCGCCTCTTAGTAGGTTCTTGCGGCTGGTTGCCACTTGGTTATCGTGACTGGTGCATAATCAAGTCTGGGACCATCTTTTGTATAGTAGGCTAGGGTGTGCTTAAGCCAGTTCTCATCGTCACGTTTTGGATAATCAATTCTTGAATGGGCTCCTCGTGATTCCGTTCTTGCAAACGCACAAGCTACAGTGGCTTCAGCCAATTCCAACATAAAGTCAAGCTGCAGGGCAGAAGTGAACTCGGTGTTGAACGGTTTGTCGCTGTCTTCAACTCGGATGTGCTTGAATCTTCGTTTTAGATCTCTTATTTCCTTCAAGGCGCTTTCGAGTTCGCTGCGTGTTCTGAATATCCATGCTTTCGAGTTCATTACGCGTTTCATTTCGTCTCTTATCACTGGGATTTTTTCGTCGCCTTCGCTGCCCAAGATTTCGTCAAAGACTCTCTTCTCTTCCGCCGAAACCTTTCCTTGTGGAACTTGCAGAAAGCTACTTGACAGGGCATGTTTAGCCGCTTGTTCCCCCGCAACTGCTCCAAAAACCAGGCAATCCGCCGTCGAATTCGTCCCGAGCCTGTTTGCTCCGTGCACGCTCATACAGGCGCATTCGCCAGCAGCATACAGCCCAGAAACTGAGGTTTCGGTCATTTTGTTTGTTCTGATTCCGCCCATAGAATAATGCGCTGCTGGTCTAATGGGTATGAGTTCCTTAACTGGGTCTACTCCCCCAAGCTTGATTGCAACTTCTCGGATAAGGGGTAGTCTCTCGCTTATTTTCTCCTCTCCCAGATGCGTAAGATCTAAGGCTATGTAAGAACCGTGTGGGCCTTCCAGTCCGCGTCCTTCCATCATCTCTGTCTGCTCAGCTCTGGAAACCACGTCGCGTGGCGCCAACTCCATTTTTTCAGGAGCATAGCGTTTCATGAAGCGTTCGCCCTTAGCATTGACGAGGTATCCTCCTTCGCCGCGCGCTCCTTCAGTTATCAGCACTCCTGAAGGAACCAACCCTGTGGGGTGAAATTGAACGAATTCCATGTCCATCAAGGGGACTCCGGCTCGGTAGGACATGGCCATGCCGTCTCCCGTTGTAGCGTGGGAGAACGTTGTGAATTCGTATATGCGTTCGTGTCCCCCAGTCGCCAGTATGATTGCTTTGGCTTGGAAAGCGTGCATTTCGCCGGTTGTTAATTCTATGGCAGTCAAGCCTGCGGCAACATTGTTCTCGACAAGTAAAGATGTGACGAACCATTCGTCGTAGAATTTCACGTTTTCGTATGATGTGGCTTTTCCGTACAGTGTGTGCATTTCATGAAAACCTGTCATGTCCGCTGCGAAGCACGCCCTTGGAAAACTGTGCCCACCAAAGGGGCGTTGATTTATTCTTCCGTCGGCAGTCCTGCTCCATGGGCATCCCCAATGATCTGTCAATACGATTTCCTTTGCGGCTCGCTGCACGAAAAATTCTACAGCATCTTGGTCGGCGAGGAAGTCGGCTCCTTTAACTGTGTCAAAAGCATGCAAGTCATGTGAATCTTTTTCGTTCAGAACTGCGGCTGTTCCGCCTTGCGCGCAGACCGAGTGTGATCTTATTGGGTGAAGTTTAGAGATTACGGCTATGTCGAGTTTTTTGCTGAGTTCAGCCGCGGCGATGGCGGCTCTTAGACCAGCCAGCCCAGCTCCGACGATAATCAAGTCGTGGGTTATTGTTTCCATTTGAATCTCCTTTTTTCTGGAGAACCATTTAGAATCCATTAACTGACGTTTATAGTTTTTCCAGCATGGTTTTGGACAGCAGTGGTTGTAGGTCGCATGGGTAGAAAGCGTAATAAGGAAAAACGGAAAATCTACGCAGTTAAGCAGGGGAGAAGGGTTATGGACATAATCGTTTGCGTGAAGCATGTGCCAGAGACTGCTGAAGCGGACCTAAGGATTGACGCCACTGGCAAAGCAATAGAAAAGAGTGTTCTGGTTTTCGACATTAATGAGTGGGATGACTACGCGCTTGAGGAAGCTGTGCGCTTGAAAGAGAAATTCGGAGGCACGGTTACAGCTGTAACGTTAGGTTCGGAAGAGGCTGATGCCACGTTGAGAAAGTGCTTAGCTCGAGGAGCAGACGTTGCCATAAGGCTTAGTGACCCGAAGTTTGAAGGCTCCGACGGCTATGCCACCGCAAAAATTCTCTCTAGAGCGGTCAAGGGTTTGCCTTTCAACTTGATCTTGACAGGAGGTCAAGCCGGAGACGATGGATACGCGGTGGTAGGAGCGATTCTTGGAGAGCTTCTTGGGGTGTCTCACGCTACAATGGTCAAGAAGATTGAGGTGAACGGTGACGTTGCGAGGGTCAATCGTGAATTGGAAGGCGGCTTCGAAGAAATCTTGGAGGTGAAGCTGCCCGCTGTGTTTTCTGTCTCAACGGGAATCAACGAGCCTCGTTATGTTTCTATCATGGGCACGAGAAAAGCCATGCAGAAGGAGATAAAGGTCGTTGGTTTATCCGGCACTGAATTGAGTGAAAATGAGGTTGGAGAGGCAGGATCATGGATAAAAGTTGAGAAAATGTACGTGCCCCCCGTGGAGAAACAGGCTGAGTTCCTGAAGGGAAGTCCGGATGAAATCGCGTCGAAGATTGCTGAAATCCTTAGAACGAAGGGGGTGCTCTAGATGGCAGAAATCTTTGTTTTGGCGGAGCACAGACAAGGACAGCTTCGAGACATTACCTTCGAAATGCTTTCTAAAGGCAGAGAATTAGCTCAGAAAACTGGCACAGACCTGACGGCGGTTCTTCTTGGAAAAGATGTCAAGGATCACGCGAAAACCCTTGCAGAACACGCGAACAAGGTTTTGTTGGTTGAGGATGCCAAGCTAGAGAACTTCAATTCAGAAGCATATCAGAAGGCGTTGGCTCACTTGATGAGCGAGCACAAGCCTCTGTTGACTTTGATTGGACACACTTCATTCGGCGTAGACTTAGCACCAAGCCTTGCAGTTTCCCTAGGCATGCCGCTGGCAACTGACTGCATTGGCATTGGGTTTGAAAACGAAACGTTAACTGTGACACGTCAAATGTACGGTGGCAAGGTAAACGTTGCAGCAACGCTTCGCAAGGCACAGAGCTACATCGCTACTGTTCGTCAAGCAGCCTTCCAAGTTCAGAGTGAGGCGCCTATGAACGGTCAGGTGATCGAGGTGTCTTCTCCTCTTTCTGAAAAGGTGGTCCGTAAACGTTTCATTCAGTATGTTCCACCTCCGCCCGGGGGCGTTGACATAACGGCTGCGCCGGTTTTGGTTGGAGTTGGGCGGGGAATAAAGGATGTTAGCAACATTCCAGTGGTTGAAGAGTTGGCGAAGACGCTCGGCGGAGTCTTAGCTTGTTCTCGTCCAATCGTGGATAAGAAGTGGCTTCCCACTGATAGGCAGGTGGGTTCCTCTGGGAAAACTGTTAAGCCGAAGCTGTACTTAGCTCTGGGAATAAGCGGGGCTTTTCAGCATGTCATGGGAATGAAAGCCTCAGACCTTATCATTGCGGTTAACAAGGATCCGAAAGCGCCGATTTTCGGCGTGGCGGACTTCGGCGTGGTGGAAGACCTCTTCAAGATGGTTGGACCCATGAAGAACAAGATCCAAGAGCTTAAAGGACTGAAGGCGAGTTAAGCGGAATGAGGTGCTGAAAAAATGGATTATGAATTGAATGAAGAGCAGAAGTTCATAAAAAACGCTGCACGTGAATTCGCCGATGGTGAGTTCAAACCTGAAGTCGCGAGGCAATTTGACCAGAAGCATGAGTTTCCGCGTGAGCTTTACAAGAAAGCAGCCAAGTTAGGCTTCATCGGCTGCTACTTCGACGAGAAGTATGGCGGTCAAGGGTTAGGGCTTTTGGAAAACGTGCTGGTTGAGGAAGAATTCTGTCGGGTAGATTCAACTCTGGGCTCGGCGATGTTCACGGGTTTGTTCGGCAGCGACATGGTCTTGGAATACGGCACTGAGGAGCAGAAAGCCGCGTACCTGCCGAAAACTGCGCAGGGAGAATGGTTGTCGTCAGGCGCTTTCACCGAGCCAGCTCACGGAAGCGACATCACGCTCTTGGACACTGTTGCCGTGTTGCAGGGAGACGAATACGTGATCAACGGTGCAAAGACTATGATCACAAACGCGCCTATCGCTGACTATGCTGTTGTGCTTTGTCAGACGAACCCTGCGGCTAGGCACAAGGGTCAAAGCTTGTTCATAGTCCCGAAGGGAACGCCTGGACTCGACTGCAATGAGCTCGCTGGAAAGATGGGAATCCATGCTTCGTTGTTGGGCGAATACTCGTTCAGCGACTTGCATGTGCCTAAGACGGCGCTGTTGGGCGAGGAGAACAAGGGTTTCTATCATTTCATGGGTTTCATCGATGTGGGTCGGATTAACGTTGCTGCGCAGTCGGTTGGCATGGCGCAGGGAGCTCTCGAACGAGCGTTGAAGTATGCGAAGCAGAGGCAGCAGTTTGGGCAGCGATTGGCTGATTTTCAAGTGATTCAGCATAAGTTGGCTGACATGGCGACGGACATTGAATCTGCGAGGCTTCTGACGTACAAGGCAGCATGGTACGTGGACAAGAAGCAGATTATCCCTAAACTAGCTTGTATGGCGAAGACCCTGGCGACCACGAACGCAGTGAAAGTCATCAGCGAAGCTATGCAGATTTTTGGCGGCTACGGCTACCTAGCTGACTATGACATTGAACGGTATTATCGTGACATTCGCGTTTCCATGATCTATGAGGGAACTACAGAAATCCAGAAGAACGTCATTGCTCGAGCCCTTCTAAGCGAGTAAACTCCACCTCGCTTTCACCTTTTTGCTCGGTTCAAGCAACTCTAACAGATCAAAGCGCCCGTATGCGTTATAAGACAGAGAAAGGGTAAGGATTGTTCGAGCTTTAAGGTTCAGCGATTTTTCTTTATTCACTTGCTGGCAGTCCGTCCATGACTTCCATGATTATGTTTATGTCTTTCACATAAGATGGACCAGTACTAAGGCATTGGAATGTGATCGTGTATGTGCTCTGGTTAGGTTTGGGTGACTCTGTTATCAGAAATGCAACGCTCTGTTGATATTCTATTTGCTCGGGCACAGTGTTGTACGAGATTTCAAACCCATTTACAAGGATTCTATACGCCAGACCATGCGTGGGCGTAAGGTATTGGAAATAAGACCGCCCAATCAATATAACATTGTTTGAGGCATCTCTGGGAACCCACACAAAAACTGCAACGTTTTTCCAGACGTATTGGTCGACCATCGTTTCGTCTGGTTCATAGAATCTCATCCATCTTGTTTGAGTCTGTTTTTCCTCTATGGTGCCAGCTCGGTTTTGCAGATCAGAAATCTGTGCCTGTTGCTCAATTACAGTGTTGCTTAAGCTGTTTACCTTTGCTTGCAGTTCGTTGATTGCATCCCAAACAGAAGGAGGTTTCGCAGAGCTCACTAAGTAATCTGAACTGAACATTGTTCCTATGAGGAAAAAAGCTAATGCAACCGCTATGACGATTAAGAGGTGTTTTCTCATACAGTTCTCACCCCCCCATCTTCATCATCAACAACAATACCTGTTCCTTCTCAAGCTGCATTAACGGTTTATGGAGAAATGTTATATTGACAGAGAAAAAAAGGGGTTTGCCAAGCAACCTGCTCACCTTGTGAGCAAGTATATTGGAAAATCTACGTAAAACGAAATGTATATTGTAATCCAATGAAGATACTTCTTTTCTCAAGACAGGATGATGAACGTTAACTCCGGGGGCTATGGCTGTTGCGTGCTGAAATCAAGGTTAGCGGCATCGTGCAAGGCGTTGGTTTCAGACCCTTCGTTTACCGCAATGCTCTAGAAAATGGGCTGAAAGGTTACGTGAGGAATCGCGCGGACGCAAGTGTAGAAATCGTGGTCGAGGGAAGGGAAAGCAACGTCAAGCAGTTTCTGAGTGATTTGAGGCAGAGGAAGCCTCCTTTGGCGCGTATTCACAGCTTGGAAACCAAGTTTTTGAAAGACAAGGGGGAGTTTGATGAGTTTTCGATTGTTAGAAGTTCTGATGAGATGGAGGTGTCTGGTTCGGTTATTCCGCCAGATGTCTCTATTTGTGAATCGTGTTTGCATGAACTGCGTGACCCAAGGGATAAGCGGCATAATTATTTTTTCATTACATGCACTGATTGCGGTCCTCGTTATACGACTATTGAGCGTTTGCCGTATGATCGTCCAAACACGACGATGAAGCAGTTTGAGATGTGTTCTTTCTGCCATGGAGAATATGCTGATCCGAGAAATCGTAGGTTTCACGCTCAGACCGTTGCCTGTCCAAAATGTGGTCCAAAGGTCTACTTGGCAAACAACACGGGTGAAGTCATCAGCAGCAAAGATCCGGTTCGTGAAGGAGGCAAGCTTCTCGAAGAAGGTTACGTTCTGGCTGTCAAAGGCTACGGTGGATTCCATGTGGCAACCGCAACCACGAAGGATAAGCCCGTAATTCGCTTGAGAGCAGTGAAGCATCGTTCTCAGAAGCCATTCGCTATAATGGCACGTGATCTTAAGACCGTGAGGAGCTTTGCCCAAGTCAACGAGAAAGAGGCTGAGCTGCTCACTTCTCACATAAAGCCAATAGTTTTGCTGAGGAAAAGCTCGGATTACCATTTGTCAGACTTGATTGCGCCAGGTTTGCATAATGTTGGTGTGATGTTGCCTTACACGGGCTTGCATTACATGCTTTTTGATGGTGTGCGTGAGCCAGCTTTTGTCATGACCAGTGCGAATCCGCCAAACGAGCCGATAGTGACGGACAATGATGAAGCAGTTCAGAAGCTCGGAAGTGTGGTTGATTATTTTCTTTTTCATGATCGGGTTATTGCTCAAAGGTGTGATGACTCGGTTGTGCGCGTTCATGGGGATGATGTCAGTTTTGTTCGTAGAAGTCGGGGTTTTGCGCCTGAGCCTATTCGTTTGAAGCAGCCAGTTGATGAGTGCGTGTTAGCTTTAGGTGGCGAACTCAACGCGACATCATGTGTTCTGGTTGGAGACAAGGCTTTCTTGTCGCAGCATGTTGGTGATGTTGAGAATTTGGAGACACTTCGATTTCTGAAGAGTGCCAGTGGGCATCTCATGCGTTTGACGAACAGTAAGCCAAATGTCATCGCTTGTGATCTTCATCCGAAGTTTACAACTACGCAGTTGGCTAAGGACTGGGGCGAAGAGCTAGGCGTTCCTGTGGTTCAGGTGCAACATCATCACGCCCACGGTGCAGCGCTCATTGCCGAACACGATTTGGACGAGATAATAGCGGTTGTATGTGATGGCTACGGTTATGGGTTGGGCGGTGAGGCTTGGGGCGGCGAGGTTCTCTACTGCAATGGGCAGGGCGAGTTTCAGCGGGTGGGGCATTTGGAGCCTCAGCCCATGGTTGGGGGCGATTTAGCTACGCGTTATCCTGTTAGAATGGCGGCGGGAATACTGAGCAAAGCAATGGATGTGGCAGAATGGTTGAGGTCGAACAGCGCGTATTTGCCGCACGGAAAGCAGGAAGCCGAGGTTGTTGTTCAGCAGTTGCGGAAGGGTTCGGTTCCTTTAACCTCAAGTTGCGGTCGAGTCTTAGACGCTGTTTCAGCCGTTTTAGGCATCTGTCACGAACGCACGTATGAGGGAGAGCCTGCGATGAAGCTGGAGGCTACTGCAGCAAACGGCAAAGACATATTGAAACTTCAGCCCACAGTGAACAGCAATGTTATAGACACAACCGCCTTGGTGCATCGAGTCTTCGAGAGGAAGAAAGCCGATGCCGCTGGTGATCTAGCTTTTTCCGCTCAGCGGTATCTAGCTGAAGGGCTGGCACAAGTGGCTGTTAACGAAGCTAAACGCTTAGGCGTTGATGCTGTGGGCTTTTCAGGCGGCGTCGCCTACAACGAACTCATGGTTCAAACTATCGGTCGTATCGTTCAGGAAAAATCATTGCAGTTTGTGGTTCACAAATATGTGCCTGCTGGCGATGGAGGTATATCTTTTGGGCAGGCTGTGGCTGCTGCTTGGCAGATGACTAGATAAGTGCATTAGCCATTTTGGAGGTTCATTCGTTTGCCTTCCTGATCACTTCTCTGATTGTCTCTTGAACCACTTCAACAGGTTTGATGGTGTTAATTAGGTAACATGGCGCAAACTTGAACAGGCGTCTGAAGAAGTCCTGTCTGATCTCAATCTTTTCCGGAGTCCTAACGATCAGGTACGGGTTCAGAAACTGCTCGGGCTGGGTCGTCAGATAGTCAACAGCGTCATTCACGTCCAGCCGTCTCACAAGCTCTGGATCAGCCTTGTCTCGTTTCAACAGAATGACTTTTCTCACTCGAGTTGTGTCCACAAACTTGTCAGTACCTGATATCCAGAGGGGGTCTAGCATCGCTCGTGAATATTCGTGTGCGATGTAAGGGTCTTGCATCATTTTTTCAATAGAAGCAGGGTCGACGCCTCTTGTTTTGAGAGTGTCAGCCTCCGCAGGGCTTAGTGGTTCAACATTTTCCAGCTTGCACTTGTCGAGTAGCTTCCTGATTTCTGGAAAGACTCTCACTATGTTTGTGCGCAGGTAGAATTTTCTCTCGCTTATGTCGGCGCTGGCTCTTCCCTTTGCTCCTCCGATGAATCTTACGTACAACCAGTCGTCGCTGTGCAGGCGTGCGCCTTCCATTTTCAGCAACGCGTAACTGTGGGTTGACTTGCCTGTGCCTGTTGGCGCGATTAGAACTATGCCGTTGCCGTTGACTTCGATACAACTACCATGTATGCTGTGAATGTCATGCTGGTCTTCAGCAATGTCGCAGGTTATGCCTAACGCCCAGCTCTTCACCTGCCCATAATACTCCGTGTTGAAGATGACGGCCGTCTTAGTCTCCGGGTTGTAGTAGGCGTGTGGTTTCCCTCCGTTGAACTCAGGATCCAAGACTGCGTAAAGGCGACCATGCGATTTAATGTCCAAGTTCATGGAGAACCAATTCTCAACCCAGAAATCATACAAATGCTCACTATTCGTGAACAGTTGGAGGCAGAAGCCGTCGATGCTGGCTTTCCAGCCGAACCACTCATTACCCAACGCTTCCTCGGCTTTCTCGACAAGTCGATCTCTCTCCTTCTTGTTCACAATGCTGCTTTCGACACGGCCTCTTGCGCTGGTGATTTTATTGTAAGTGTGCATCGTCATCTTCCCTACTGGCTGTTCTCTCTACATATGCGAATTGTTTTATTCTTTTCGCGAAAATCATCCAAAAGGATTCGATGCTGCGACTAGCATGCGCATGTGACCTTTCCAAAGATCAAGAATTTCGACGATCGACCGTATACAACTCCAAAATTCCTCTGCTCCAGATCAGATCTAAGGCAACCATGGTCCTTAACGATTTTTCCACATGCTCCTCTCGCTTATCATTTTCGGACATATGCGTGCTTCGCCGATATGCCTTTATGTTTGGGTGTTCTTTGGTTTCTATTTCTGTGTTGATGGTGTATGTGTCTGGCGATTCCAGCTCGGGTGGTCGAAGTCCACGGCGATGAGGCTAAGGTGGATTTTGGAGCTGGAACCATCCGAGATGTAAACGTAGCCTTAGTTGAGGCTAAAGTCGGCGAATACGTGATTGTGCACGCTGGCTACGCCATCGAAGTCTTAGACCGAAAAGCAGCGGAAGAAACCCTAGCATTATGGAACGAAATCCTCAATAAGTATGAAGAAACAACCACTACTTCTAACTAAGAAGCTAAGCAAGAAGGCTGGTTTCAGACATTGACTACATTGAAGAAAAGCGTTATCAAGGCGGAAGAAGGCGAAATCTACGACATAGAACTATCCGAAGATCTCCTAAAAGCCAATCAACGCTTAGCTGAAGAGAATAAGCGGCTTCTGCAAGAGAACGGCACCAAAGCAATTGACATAATGGGTGCCATTGGCTCGGGCAAAACCAGCCTCATTGAAAAACTGGTTCGACTGCTCAAGGACCGCTACCGCATTGCTGTTTTCAAGGGCGATTTGACAACAACCATCGATGCTGAACTGATCGCTAGGCATGGAGTTGAAACCGTAGCCATAAACACGGGTAAAGAGTGCCACTTGGACGCAAACCTAGTCAAGAAGGCCATGCAAAAGCTCAACCTGAGGATAATCAATTTACTCCTAATCGAAAACGTGGGCAACCTCATCTGCCCAGCCGAGTTTCCTTTGGGTTCTGACAAGCGAGTTGTGGTTGTGAGCGTGACTGAAGGACCCTACATGATAATTAAGCATCCGTTCATTTTCATGGACGCCGACGTAGTCGTAATCAACAAAACCGACTTAGCCAAAGCAATGGGCGTCGACATCAAGAAACTGGAAAAAAACGTGAAAACCATCAACCCAAAAGCCACGGTTGTAGCCACCAACTGCCGAACAGGAGAAGGCGTTGAAGGCGTCGTCAAGGCGCTTGGACTGTGACAAAGCGTGCATGAATTTTCTGTCACAAGTCAGATTGTGCAAAGTGTTTTGGCAGAAGCTGAAAAACGCGGAGCCAAGAAAGTAAATGAAGTGCAACTAGTTGTGGGCAAACTGACCTTTCTTGGATTGGAACAGGTGCGCTTTGCCTATGAAGTGCTGACTAAGGGAACGATCATGGAAGGCTCCAAACTTGTCATTGAGGAACAAGAGGGCATGGTTCAATGCGGCAACTGCGGATACGAAGGCGACTTCAAGTATCAAGACGACCCGCTATACCATGTGCCTGTGCCTACTCTCACATGCCCAAAATGCAGCAACCCAGTCAAGATCAAGGCAGGAAAGGAATGCACCATCCGAAACATCAAAATGCTGGTCTAAACATGGAACAACTGCTAATCAGGTTCAGAGACCCCACCCTCGCCAAACGCCTTACGGAACAAATCCGCAAATTCGCGCCTTCATACCCAGTTAAGATCTGCCACGTTTGCGGCACACACGAATGGACCATCAGCCACTATGGATTAAGAAGCCTCCTGCCCGAATCAGTCGACGTCATAGCAGGTCCAGGATGCCCCGTATGCATAATCCCAGCCGCCGAAATCGACGAAGCCATCAAACTAGCGTTAGAGAAGAACGTGACAATCGCCACCTTCGGAGACTTGGTTCGGGTTCCAGGCTCTAACCTTTCGTTGCAGGATGCAAGGGCGAGGGGTGGAGACGTACGCGTCGTTTACAGTGCAACTGACGCGGTCAAAATAGCTGAAAAGGAGCCGAACCGCGACATCGCGTTTTTTGCAGTTGGTTTTGAAACCACAGCACCTTCTACAGCAGTTGAAGTCTTGAAAAAGCCACCTCGCAACCTTAGCTTTCTGGTTTCGCATCGCCTAATCCCGCCTGCAATGGAGCTGCTGCTCGGCATAGGCGACTTGCACATCGACGGATTCATCGCACCGGGTCACGTTTCAACCATAATCGGCATGAAACCGTATGAGTTATTCCCAAAAGCCTACCGCATGCCCACAGTTGTCGCAGGCTTCGAACCATTAGACGTATTGTTCGCAGTCTCGATGATTCTTCAGCAGTTGAAGAACAACGAGGCAAAACTCGAAAACGAATACAGCCGCGCTGTCTCTTGGAACGGCAACGTCAAAGCGCAAGAATCGCTAGCGCAAGCCTTCTATGTGTCAGATGGACACTGGCGCGGACTAGGCAAAGTTCCAGCCTCAGCCCTAGCCTTGAAAAGCGAATACAACGACTATGATGCACGCAGTAAATACGACATCAAGATAGTCAACGCCAGAGACCTCCTGCCAGGCTGCCTCTGCCACCTAGTCATGATAGGAAGAATAAAACCGCCCGAATGCACCCTCTACATGAAACAATGCACACCACAAACACCCAAAGGCGCATGCATGGTCAGCATGGAAGGCACATGCCGAATATGGGCAAGACACACCATCGGAAAACAAACTGAGTAAGACGTGATAAACTTCGATGTGGGTGGAGTAGCCTTTCTTCTTGATCAGGATTTGATTGGCAGAAGATCCATGACACATTTTGTTGTGTCTTTTTGAATGGGTTAAGAACAAAGGAAACAGGCGAACGCCTATGAAACAAAATTTGTTTGTTCGTTCTGGACGCCCACTTGTAAGCAAGGTTACCTGCAATGGAAACTTGAAAAAGCTATTGAACATTCCGTATCCCTCATTGGAGGCATCAACAAGCTTGTTGAAAAAGGCGACACTATTCTTCTAAAGCCGAACTACAACACTGCTGATCCGTTTCCCGGCTCAAGCGACCCAGAGTTCTTAAAGACTATCATAGAACTGCTTTACGAGGCTGGAGCTGGAAAAGTCATCTTGGGAGAAAGGACAACTTTTCTCCGTAGCCTAAGAGTTTTGGAACAAGCAGGTATTATTGAAGTTGCTGAAAAAGCTGGAGCAGAGGTCAAAATATTCGGAGAAGACGGTTGGCATGTAATATTTGACAGAAAGGGATGGCAACGTGTTAAGGTTCCAGGTGGTCAATGTTTGCGCAAAGTTTCAGTTGCCAAAGAAGTCCTAGAGATAAAGAAAATCGTTTATGCACCACTTATAGAAACGCATCATGCGGCTGAGTTTACAGGGGCGATAAAGCTTTCAATGGGACTTGTCAAACCCTTTTTCGACCAAATCAGATTTCATGTCCGACATCTCCATGAGAAACTTGCAGAATTGTGTCTGGTTGTTAAGCCTGATTTGATTGTAATGGATGCTAGAAAAGTGTTCATTAGAGGCGGCCATTATCGTTGGGAAGCCCTAAAGAAATTTGGTTACAAGATGACTAAAGGGGTTTGCGCACAATGACACGTCTCTCAAGCTCGCGGAAAACACTAAACCCAGCATCGAGATACATTTTCAACGCTCCTCGAAAGTTATCTGCATCAGTTTGTGCTTGTTTACTTGGATAGGCTTCTGCAAAGGCAAGACCTTGACGGGTGAACATCTCACATGCAGCTTTGAGAAGAAGGCGGCCTATACCTCGACCACGGTAGGGTTTGGCGATTACGAAGCAGGCAATTGAGCCCACTCGCTCAGGGTCTTCAACTTCACCCCTAAAGAGCTTGAGACATGGTAAGGCAGTGCGTGGTGCAGCATGACACCAACCCACAGGTCGCCCACCTAAATAAGCAAGTAAACCATGAGCTTCGCCTCGTTTGATGAGGGTGCTTATTGCCTCTCGGTTCTCAGTCGCCGACCTTTTTTCAAACTCTTCAGACGTTCCCATGAAGTGATCGAACATGCAGTAGCAGCCGAACCAAGCCGGATTGTCAGCGAAGGCATCATGGTCAAAGAAACTCAGGAAGTCGCTGAGTATTTCAGGCGTTAGTTCCCTTATGACAAATTCATCCTTTCTATGAGTTTCCAAAACTGCCACCATTGCGCATGAACATGGTCTGTTGATGACTGTGAAAAATATTCTACACTGCATCTATAGTTTGTGCACTATTATATCACCTTTGCTGTCAGGTCAGAAAACTTGAGTTCTCGACGAAACAGTTTTGAAAGTAGCTCTGAAACAGTAGATGCTTAAAGAAATCCGCGAATCCCAAGACGAAAAAAGTATGAATTCATGCTTAAGCAATGGTAGCCCGGGAGAGATTCGAACTCTCGTCAGCGGGTCCAGAGCTCGCCATCCTGGTGAGCAACTTTGAATTGCATCAGCGGGAAACCACAGTAAAAAAGCGAACATGTCCTCAAAATTATTGATGCCACTAAGAGCGGTTGGGCATCACCAAGAGCACAGCCTGCAGCCCTCAACATGGAAGTAGTAGTCAACGAACACGCGGCGCAGACTACTACAACTGAACACAGCTACCTCAGTATCATGACCTGTTCTGAGTGGAAAATAACAAAATCTGAAACAGAAACCCGCTTCCAACATCCAAGAAGTTGTTGTGGCAAAACACTACATTAGTCAACAACAACTTCAAAACAGCCACAGCCCCATGCACAACAGTCTGAGCGTTGATGTCGCTTGGAACACTGGTACGACGATGTCCACACAGCTTCAGCCAAGATCCACACGTGATGATGATGAAACATACTGGGAGTCAACACTACCACTCACACAACTTCAGCCAAAAACTGGTAGAAGAAGGTATAAAGGAATTAGCGCCTTCTTCTTTGAAATTTCTCTTCCCGCAGAGCCGCTGCGACTCATTCTACCTTCAAGCCGAAATGATGCTCGAGTATATGATGATACACATCTGGCGGAGCCAACGCGTCAACCGCCTTCTGCACCACTTCACTCAATGCTGGATGGATATGCATAGCTTGCAGCACAGGCTGCGCACTCTGCTCGCCCACGTACATCACGTTAACAATTTCCTGAATCAACGTCGACGCATATGGTCCAACGATATGCGCTCCTACGATCTTCAACGAGTTTTTCAACACAATAACTTTCACGAAATAATTCTCATCCTCAATTCCCATGGCTTCGCCCTTAGCCGTATCCGCATACTTGTGACTGCCAATCAGAATCATATCCTGACCAAACTGCTGAACCGCCTCTTTCTCCCGCAACCCAACACTCGCCACTTCAGGATACGTGAATACAGCGTGAGGCACAGCATGATAATCCGCCTTGACTCCACGCTTCAAAACCGCATTATAATACACGATGCCCGCATCATAATTCGCCTTATGCTTAAACGGAAACCTACCCGTAGCATCACCCAAAGCCCAAACCCCAGGCTGAGACGTCTCTAGAAACTCATTCGTAACAATCCACCCTTCCTTGTCAATTTCTATGCCAGCACGTTCAGGACGCAAAACATCCGAGTTTGAACTCCTACCCGAAGCCACCAAAATCTCATGCGCCTCTACCTCAACCTGCTTTCCCGTTTCTCTGTTAACTGCAACCAGCTTCTTTAGACCCTTCCCTACTTTCGCAGCTTCACGAACCTCATGATTAGTCAAAATGGTCATATGCTTCTCCAACTCCATCTTAGCTATGGCTGACACCTCAGGCTCCTCATCAGGCAAAAACTGGCGATTCCGACCAATAATAGTAACTCGCGAACCCATAGCCGAGAAAAAATGCCCATACTCAGCCGCAATGTAACCTCCACCAATGACAGCGATGCTCTCAGGCAACTTCTTGAGCTCCAGCACCGTGTCACTCGTGAGATACCCCACTTCAGCCAACCCCTTAGTCGCAGGAATCGACGGCTTCGAACCCGCACCCAAAATAATAAACCTCGACGTAATCGTCTCATCGCCAATCCTCAGGGTATATGGACCCGTAAACTCCGCAGGTGCTGGAAAATAAGTCACATTCTTTGTATGAGTAAGCCCCTGCCGAATCATGCTAATCTCGCTAGAAATAAGCCTCCTCATCCGCTCCATAACCCGCATAAAATCAACCTCCTTCACATCAACATCAACCCCGAGATTGCCTGCTCTTTCAATAGTCCGCAGGATTTCAGCGGGGTAAAGCAGAATCTTCGACGGAATACAACCACGCGTGAGACAGATACCGCCAGGCTCATCCTTATCTATGATAGCAACGCGCCAATGCGGATTCTCCTGCAAAACAGCGTTAACGATATCCATAACAGAGCCCGTGCCAACCACAATCAAATCAAACTGCCGCAAACTCAAACACCGCACACTTAGGATGATAACCGAAAAAGCCGCTGAACCCTATAAAGCAATTGCGCAGAAACGCTACTTCTTCCTGCGCCTTATCTTCTCAAGCCTAGCAAGTTTTCGCTTCTTCTCCTTCATCCTTCGCATATCCTCATGAATAGGCCTCGGAATATCCGTTCTCGGAAAGTAGATGTCACTTTTTCCCTCCGGTGGCACCAGCGGATACCTTACCTTTTCCTTCTTAAAGTAGCGGACATAAGAGAAATACAGAAAAAAGTCCAAAGCAACAACAGCTGCGACCACCATATACGCCCAGATTGGGTGCAAAGATAACGCGACTGCGAAAACAACGGCGTTAGCAACGAAAACTACAGCCAACAAAACCCGAGAAAAACGCTTTCTTCCCTTTTTCAACCACATTACCCAATGTATGTGGCATCGATTGACTTTACAGCTTGCGATCAACATATTCTAGGTATGGGATCTCCTATAGGCGGCGTCAAAACTCTCTTTCCGCCCACAACCGTCTCCAACGCCACTTCCCTAAACTGATTTGTAGCTTCTCCAATGATTTGGGCGTTCTTTCCTTCCTTTGTCTCTCTCAACATCTGGAGGGCTTCATCGGCTTTCTCTGCCACAACGCCTACAATGATCTTGCCCTCGTTTCCAACCTCCAATGGATCGATGCCCAGCATTTCACAAGCTGATTGCACATCGTCTCGCATGGGAATCTTCGCCTCTTCAACAAGTATGCCAGCTTTTGATTTCTGACTCCACTCATTCAACGCATTTGACAAGCCGCCTCGAGTCGGATCCTTCATGGCCACCATTCCTCCTACATCTGTCAGCAATCGCATTACTACTTTGTTCAACGGCGCCACATCCGACACGATCTTACTGCCAAACCCATATCCTTCACGACTCGACAAAACCGCTAAACCATGATCGCCAACCGTGCCAGACAAAATCACCTTATCGCCTGAACGCAGGTTCGAATCAAGCAGCCAACGACTGTTAAACTGAGGTCGAAACTTCTTCACCACGCTTATGTTATGGTCTAAGGACTGAGTCCGCTTGCCGATGCCCGACGTGTTAATGACACAGCCTCCAAGCGCTCCTTTCTCCACAACCTTAGTGTCACCAGTAACCACATAAACCCCAGCTTCTCGACACGTCTCGGCCATACTACGTACAATACATTCAAAATCCGAGAGAGCCAAGCCTTCCTCCAAGATAAAAGCAGATGTTAACGCCAAGGGCTCCGCACCCATAACTGCAATGTCGTTAACCGTACCCGTCACAGCCAGACGACCTATGTCGCCGCCAGGAAAGAACAGCGGCTTAACCGCATGGGAATCCGACTTCAAAACAATATCCTCAATCACGGCTGCATCGTCCAGTGCCTCCAACGGAACCTCCGCACTGCTACCGCCCAGATTCGTCAAAATATAACGTTTGATCAGATCGTTCGTGACAGCGCCACCGGCGCCATGCGTCATAGTTATCCTCTGCTCCATCACATTGTCCGCTCCCAGAACCTTATGAAAGAAAAGCTAAACACTTAAGTCGTGTCCTCCCGCAAGAATCTGCAATTTAGATAATATTTATCTTCAAAACACCGAAAAACTGATGTCAAAGCATGGAAAAAACACCCCGAAATATGTAAGCTTTTTATCGCAGTTTTACATTTGTAAATTTTCTCAACCCACAGGGCAGCAGCAACCCACAAAACCGCAGAAACGAGCTGGCACACCATGCCCATAAAAGAACTCAAAACCGACAACAAAGGCGACCTAACAATACAACGTCTCCTGCACGCCAAACACTATGAACTCGCATTAAACAAGACCCTGTGCGTCGGCTGCGACATCTGCAAAACCATATGCCCAAGAGAAGCCATCGAAGTAAGAAAAAGCCCAAAACAACAGGGACAAAGAGCCCAACGCCCAATTTTCGACGTCAGCGCCCAAAAATGCTCTTACTGCGGCATGTGCGAACCAATCTGCCCTTTCGACGCGATACGCGTCAAAGTGAATGGACAACATCTCGTATCGGTCGTTGAAAAAGAATCTTTTCCTCAACTTATCCATGAAATAGAAGTGGACACAACCAAATGCGGACTAGACTGCGTTGAATGCGAAAAAGCATGCCCTCTCTACCTCATAAAAGCCAGCTTAATCACCCCGGAAGGAAAAGAAATCTCCCGCGAAGAGGCCAAATCATACCAGAACAAGAATAGCCTCAAAGTACAGATAGACATCAAAAAAGAACAGAGTCCATGCTGCCGCCTATGCGAAGTCAAATGTCCCGAAGGCGCAATACATGTGCGCAAGATTTTCCACGGCATACTCAACATAAATACTGAAAAATGCCCGCCGAACTGCAAAGACTGCCTTGACGTGTGCCCAATCCCAAGCGCCCTATTCCTTGACGGCGACGGCAAAGTCCGCCCAAACGCTGCATTCTGCGTGTTCTGCGGCGCCTGCAAGATCGCTTGCCCAGTTGAAGGTGCACTAGTCATGGAACGTCGCTCAGTCCATCACACGCCTGTTAAGTCGGGCGCATGGAACAAAGCCATTGAAAAGCTGACATCCGCGAAGGAATATTCGAAAGAGAGCCAAATGAAACGAGCGGAAAAGGTGCAGCAGTCGATAGAGAGAAAATCATTGCTGAAGGGTGTGGAAATTGTCTGAGGAAACTCCTAGAGTCGGAATCTTTGTCTGCCACTGCGGTCTCAACATCGCGGGCGTAATTGACATCAAGGCGGTTGTGGAGTACGCTAAAACCTTGCCCTACGTTCAGTTTTCGGGAGACAACCGCTACTCTTGTGCTGACCCTGGTCAAGAACAGATTCGTAAGGCAATAAGGGAAAATAAACTAAATCGTGTTGTTGTAGCTGCTTGCTCCCCGCGTATGCACGAGGTCACTTTCCGCAAGTGCATTAACGATGAGGGTTTGAACCCATATTACTACGAGATGGCTAATATTCGAGAGTTTTCATCTTGGGCGCACGGCAGCACGCCTAAGGAAGCCACCGAAAAAGCCAAAGACATTGTTAGAATGGCTGTTGCCAAAGCCGTGTTGCTCAAACCCTTGCAAGTGATTGAAGTTCCAGTTACAAACAAAGCGATGGTTGTGGGCGGCGGCATCGCAGGCATGAACTCAGCACTCGACCTAGCGGACATGGGCTTCAAAGTCTATCTGATTGAAAAGGGCGAAAGCATCGGCGGACACATGGCTCAATTGGACAAGACTTTCCCGACGCTGGACTGCAGCATCTGCATCGAAGGACCGAAGATGGTGGACGTCAACCGCCACCCTAATATCACAATAATATCCAACGCAGATGTCCTTCGAGTTGATGGTTACGTTGGTAACTTCAAGGTGAAAGTGCGCAAGAACCCACGCTACGTCATAGCCAAAGACTGCACGGGCTGCGGCGAATGCCGCGACGCCTGCCCAATTGAGTACCCCAACGAATGGGACATGAACATGGGTGTGCGCAAAGCAATTTCAGTTCCGTTCGACCAAGCCATACCACTGCTTTACACAATCAACAAGGATTACTGCATAGACTGTTACAAGTGCGTTGACGCATGCGGCGCACGCCAAGCAATCAACTTCGATCAGCAACCCGAAGAAATCGAATTGGACGTAGGCGCAATTGTCCTCTCCACAGGATTCGACATCTACCTGCCCACTGACGATGCCTTGTACGGCTACGGCAAATACGACAACGTGATCACCGCACTCGAGTTCGAACGGTTGATCCTAGCAGCTGGACCCACAGGCGGCAAGGTACTGCGAGCCTCAGACGGAAAGAAACCCCACACAGTCACGTTCATTCAATGTGTAGGCTCCAGAGACGTCAACAAATACGAGTACTGCTCAGGCTTCTGTTGCATGTACGCCCTAAAGAACGCCATACTGCTGAAAGAGAAGTACAAAGACGATGTCGAAGTCTACCTCATGTACATCGATATGCGGACCAACTTCAAGGGCTACGAAGAGTTCTATCGTCGAGCCCGCGATTTAGGCGTCAACTTCATCCGCGGAAAAGCCTCACTGGTACTGGAAGATCCAGAAACCAAGAACCTGACGATACGTGTTGAAGATATGAGTATCGGTGAGCCTATTGAAATCGACAGCGAAATGGTTGTGTTGTGCACTGCAGCCATTCCTAAGAAAGGCTCAGATGAAGTGGCGAGGATATTCGGGGTCTCAAGAGGAAGCGACGGCTTCTTCATGGAGAGCCATCCCAAGCTCAAGCCCATTGACACGCCAACAGACGGCATATTCCTTGCTGGAGCTTGTCAAGGTCCTAAAGATATTCCGTACAGCGTGGCTCAGGGCAGTGCAGCAGCGAGTCGAGCCGCCACCATATTGTCGAAGCCCAAATGGAAGATTGAACCCATCATCGCCGTTGTAGATCAAAGCACCTGCCAGAACACGAAGGTGAAATGTGGAATCTGCGAGAAAGTCTGCCCGTACGGCGCGGCTAAGGCACCTGAAAAACAGCCAGCGTCGGTTACGCCTGCTATGTGTCACGGCTGCGGCACATGCGTGGCTGAATGCCCCACAGACGCCATCACTCAGATGCACTTCACCGATGCCCAGATAATGAACCAGATTCACGCTGCTTTGGAGGATAAGCCTGAAGAGAAGATTCTGGGCTTTCTGTGCAACTGGTGCAGTTATGCTGGCGCTGATTTGGCTGGCACAAGTCGCTTCGAGTATCCGCCTACCATGCGACCCATACGAGTCATGTGTTCAGGAAGGGTTGACCGAGACTTCGTGTTGGAGGCGCTCAGACTCGGCGCCGGCATGGTGCTTGTAGCTGCATGTCACTTGCCATACGACTGCCACTACATTTCAGGAAACGTTTGGATGACAAAACGAATGACCGCCCTCAAAGGCATGCTAGAAAAACTCGGCCTGAGTCCAGACCGCTTCAAGATCGATTATGTTTCTGCGGCTGAGGGGACAAAATTCGCTGCGCTGATCAAAGAAATGACCGACCAAATGAATGCGCTTGGAAAGGAAAAAATCCTCGCCGAAAACGCTAAAATAAGACCGACATTAGAGAAGATGCTTGCAAAGAAAAAGGCGCCTCCGCAAGTGGCTACAGTCCCAGTTTCATCGATGTCTAAATCATGAACGCCTCCTCATGCTATGAGCAGTGCGAGTTTCTTTCCATCACGATCGTAAGCTGCGACGTTTTCATGTCCTTTGTAAGGAGAAGCTACTATGACAGCTATTCTGCCGAATGGATGATTGACGTCTTCAACCGACGGTCTTAGACTGCCGCTGGGATGCGAGTGAGCAACTCCAACAATCGAGAAGTCCATCGGCAACATATGTGAAGGAAAGCTCGAGAAACTTCTTCCATGCATGGCGAGCGGAGGGATTAATACCTCTGAAACATCGATGGCATCTTTGTTAGCCTTGCCTCTGAGAAGAACGATCGTCTCTTTTGGATGAAGCGCCTTAGCACTCTCTAACAACATTTCGAGTAGCTCTTTCTTGATGGTTACATGTGCGCTCATTTCAGATTCCACTTAGACTGTGCACAAGCGCCCTTATAATGGAGTATTGCATACGTAGAACGACAAGAGCTAAGACCGAACAAGTGAAACGCAAAGTGAAAACGTGGAGACTTCTGCAACTATGCACGAACGACGCATTCACAAACATGGCTATAGATGAAGCTATGACAAACGCAAGAATCAGTGGCATAGTCCCAAATACACTGCGCTTGTATAGATGGAAGCCCTCAACGGTTTCAATTGGAAGATTTCAAGATGTGTACGATTGGGTTCATGTTGAGAACTGCCGTCGACACGGCGTGGACATTGTGAGAAGAATAAGCGGTGGCGGAACTGTTTACCATGACAGCCAAGGCGAAATCACTTACAGCATTGTTGTGGGCGAGAAAGACTTTGGAACAACAGACGTGGTTCAGGCCTACAATAAGATATGTAACGGCTTAATAGAAGCAGTGAGAATCTTAGGGATCAGCGCCGATTTTAGTCCAGGTGACCAACGCAACTGTCCCAACCTAGCCGTGGCTGGACGGAAAATCTCAGGTAGCGCACAATACCACAGAGGCGGGGTTCTCCTGCAACATGGCACATTTCTCTTGGATGTCGATCTTAAGGAAATGTTTGCTCTTCTGCGGATGCCACGAGCGAAAACCATGAGCGATGTTCTTTGTGCTGCCGAGGAGAAGATAACTTCACTCAGGAAAGAGCGCAACAAAGACATTAGCGTTGAGGAAGCCTGCAAAGCCCTAGTCAATGGCTTCGAGAACATCCTTGGAATGCAACTCACAGAAGGAACTCTGACGGAGCATGAGCTGCAATTCGCATCAATGCTTAAAGAAGAAAAATACTCTCAAGAGAGCTGGAACCTACAGGGTAAGTAGCGTATGTTGCTGCGTGAAAGATGATGGATCAGAAGACCCTGGCCAAGATTGTGATTGCGGCTGCGTCAGTCGTTGTGGCATTCGTGTCTCTTAATATCGTGTGGTGGGGCCTAAACCCCATTGTTCCGACAGACGTGAGAATAATCGAGACTCTTGACAGAAACAGGGATTCTTTACTCAGCATTGACGGTGTTGTTGGAGCTGGAATCGCACGTAATGAGACCGATAACTCGATTGCTGGAATCGCTGTCTACGTGGATGATTATACGACCGATGTTTAGGAAATACCAAGCGAACTCGAAAGCTTCAAGTATTTGTCAAGAGAATGAGCGAGACAAGCGAGTATGAAAGGGAAAGTATGATTATTCACAGGTAACCATGGCATTAAGCGCTTCGAGAACATGCTGCCCCGTGGTCTTTCAAATCAACGATCTCCGCTTCCAAATAAGTTTGAAAAGCCTTTGCTACACGTACATTGACGAATTTTCCAAGCAGCCTCTCATCTGAGCTTTTTATCACGATTGGCTTGTAGGCAAAATTGCGTCCAATGAAGGTGCCAGGCTGCTTTCCACATTCATCGACGAGAACCTGTCCTTGCCAGTTTATCCAAGCTTTGTTTTTTTCATGTGAAATTCGCTGAACCAGGTTCGCCATTCTTCTGCTTCTTGCAGTCACGCTTTGAGGTGGAACTTTATGACTCATGGCTTCTGCGGCTGTTCTAGGTCTTGAAAAGAATTTTGAGATGTTGACAACATCGGGCTTGGTATTCTCGATCAGACGCAGAGTCCGCTCAAAAGCCTCATCGGTTTCGCCTGGAAAACCACAAATCACGTCAGTCGCCAAAGTCATACTTGGCAGGGCATTTCGAAACGCTTCAACAATCAGCGTGAACTCCTCAGTCGTATACAAGCGGTTCATGCGCTTCAGCACCTGATCGTCTCCACTCTGTATAGGCAAATGCACAAACTTGAACATATGCTCGTTCCGAAAAGCTTCAACCAAGTCAGGAAGCATATCCAGCACTAGATTGGGCGTCATCATGCCAACTCGCACACTGAAGCCTCTTTCCAAGGAGCACACAACCCTCAGCAGATCAGCAAGATCAACGCCTATGTCTCGACCATAAGAAGCCATATCCTGCCCTGTCAACCAGATCTCTCTAACACCCGCATCCAAATCAGCTTCAACTCTTTTGACGATGTCCTGAATGCTGTGGCTACGCAATCGACCGCGTGCAAAAACCACACAACAATAGCTACACGCACCCAAACAACCTTGTGCCACTGGGACAATGCCTATCACTGGATTGGCCGCTAGTCTAGGTAGAAGCAGACTCGACTTTGCCTCATGTTTTGGCTTCAAAAGAATTTGAGATTGACCAGTGACAGCTTTTTGCACGACGTCTACAATGCTCGATCCGCAGCTTGGACCCAGGGCAGCGTCAAATTGCACCTCATCTTCTAATCGTTTGGGATTGATTAGCGGTAGGCAACCAGTGATCACGAGCCGCTTGTCTCTCATCTGTCCTGCTCGCTTCAGAATTTCCACAGCTCGGTTTTCTGTCGGCGTTTTGACAGCGCACGTGTTATAGATCACGACATTTGCCTCTCTTGCTGATCTGACTAATTCGAATCCTGCCTCAGCTAGGCAGCCTGCCATGAACTCGCCGTCAGCGACGTTAGACGAGCATCCGAAGCTCTGTAAGAAGACTCTGCAACGCACTCGCTGGTCACACGTTCGACCCATAGGCTTCAAAGTCACCTGAGATGTTTCAGACCACGCTGCAACTGCAACCTAAACGTTTAATCAAGCAGCGAAAACATAAACGTTCTTCAGAACAGCGGATTTACACAAAGAAGCAACAGGAGCCCTAGCTCTGTGGGCAAGGCTTAAAAGGAATAGGTAGTAGCATGTTTGTATCATATTTGTATATTAATATAATTCTATATATGGGCTTCAACGCGCTCTGTTGTTTTTGCCTTATGGAGAGTTGTGGGGGCGCTTGGATGAAGCTAATCACGTTATACCTTCCTGAGCCATACTTAAAAGCTTTGCAGGGTCTAGTCGACGACCGCTACTATCCTAACCGAGCCGAGGCGATTCGAGTCGCGATAAGAGATCTTCTGAACGCTGAGGCTTGGAGGAAAAACGCTAGTGGCTAAGCGGCGCAGCCGAAGGACTGCGCAAAGTCCTAAGCGGCGCAAGAAGACTGGACTTGCAGAGCGTTCAAGCAAGCCTAGATGTCGCATTGTAATTCTGGGCGTGGGCGGCGCTGGAAATAGGATAATCGGTCGCTTAGCCGATAATGGTGCGACTGGAGCTGAATGCATCGCTGTCAACACAGATCTGAAGGATCTGAGCTCTGTAGATACAGTGCGAAAGGTGTTGATTGGCGAAAAAGTGACTCGTGGCTTAAGTGCTGGAGGCAACCCTGAAGCTGGACGGGCAGCAGCTCAAGAATCAAGAGCGCTCATAGAAAACTTGGTTGAAAACGCGGATGTCGCTTTTGTTGTTGTCGGGCTGGGCGGTGGCACTGGAACAGGCGCGGCTCCGGTTATAGCTGAGACTGCACGTCGAAAAGGCGCGGTGGTTGTGGGTGTTGTAGCTACACCGGTCAAAATGGAGGAATATCGATCTGGGTTTGTGGCAGAGGGTCTAAGTGCTATGCGAGTGGCATGTGACACTCTTGTTGTGGTTGACAACGATAGAATCTTGAACGCAGTTCCTCAACTTCCAGTCAGCGAAGCCCGTAGGCTAGCGGATCAAGTCTTAGCTAGTATGATCGAAAACATTGTTGGAACCATTTCAGAGCCCAGTTTAATCAATCTAGATATTGCCGACTTCAAGACAATCGTCAAGGAAGGCGGTGTAGCTGCTGTTGGAGTAGGCGAGTCTGATGCGCCTAACAGAGCTGAAGAAGCAGTTCTAAACGCGTTGAACACTCCTTTTCTCAATGTCGGCTGTGCCGGTGCTACAGGAGCCTTGATAAATGTTTCAGGCGATCCGAACTTGACGGTTCAAGAAGTTGACCGAGTGAAAGATCTTGTGTCAGATTCGCTTGGTCGCGATGCGAGAGTGGCTTGGGGGGCTCGGGTGAATCCGAGCAGTGAAGGCGTTTTGAAGGTTACTGTGGTTATGACTGGAGTGAACTCGCCTTACATGCGTTATGGGTTGGGTAGTTTGATGACTGAACTGTATGATCTAGAATCGTCATATTCTGAGTCTAATCAGCCTTTGCATGTTGATTTGGGTCTAGATCAGATTGAAGACTTTGAGGAATAAAATCCTCCAAGTCTTCTCTGCAATTCTAGTGATCCTCTCCCTAACCTGTGAATCCATGAGATCGGTTTTCCAAACAGCTCCGTTCTTCCTTTCTTTATTGCTTCTGTGGCATCGTCTCGATCCGAGTCTGCATAGACCAGAGTGTAGGCGCTGCCGATCTCCTCTGGATAGTGAGCGTCAGTGCCAGCAATTTGAGGAAGATTGAGACGATGCGCAAGTCGGCGACCTAAATAAGTGGAGATAAAAAAGGGAAATGCTGACGCGTTTATGACTTCTACTGCGTCGATGTGAGAGGCTGAAGTTATTTTCGTCCCGAGTCCTGTTTTGATGACAACTGAGGGATGGGCTATCGCGGCTATTCCGCCCAATTGGCGGATTTTTTCAACCGTTTGTGTGATTTCCAGTTTTGGCGGTACTGGTTCGGTTATGTTTAAACCCAAAATGTGTCCTTGGAGGCTGCTGACTTCGATTCCAGGGATGATTAGGAAGTTCTTTTGTTTCACGAGTTTGCGTGCTCCCGACACTGTGTCATGGTCCGTAACTGCCACGCCGTCGAGTCCTTTTCTACGTGCATATTGGATGATTTGCCTCAGTGTTATCTTAGCATCGCTAGAGTAATGAGTGTGTACGTGCAAGTCTATTCTTAACGCGGACACTAAGGTTTCACTTTATCTTGCTGCCAACTCTGACAGGTCTGTCTGGCAAGAGTATCGAAACATTCTTCTCGTCTTCAGCTGCAAGAATCATGACGTTCGATTCGATTCCGAACATTCGTTTAGGCTGGAGATTCGCGATGACGGCGACTTGTTTGCCCTCTAACTCTTTTGGGTTGTAATATTGGGCTATCCCTGCCACTGCTTGTCGGATGTCGCCATTGCCCACTTCTATCAGCATCTTGACAAGGTTTCGGGAGCCTGAAACCGGCTCAGCTTTCGTGATCTTTCCTATGCGCAGATCCATTTTGGAGAAGTCGTCAAACGAGACTATTTTCTCAGGCATGCTTGGAATGCTCCTTACTTGGTTTACTTGTGCAAGAAGAAATGTTGCCTTATTTGTCTTATGATTGATCTAGTTGCTGGCTGTGATTCTGCCGAGTTTTTGTCGTTCCGCTTCAATGTCTTTCTCTTGAATCCTCTCGAACAAAACGCTGGGCTGGTTGAGTTGGTGTCCGGCTTTTATTTGCAGTTGTGAGGCTGAACTCCAGTTCTGTTCGTGAACTGTGTCCTTAAGGTTAAGTTGCTGCCATAGTTTTTCAGCTGAGGAGGGTATGTAGGGCTCAAGCAAGATAGCTAAGGTGCGCACAGCGTTGACGCAGAGGTAGATAGTTGTTTGTGCTCCTTCCTTGTCTGCCCAAGGCTGCTTTCTCTGGAAGTATTGATTGCAGAAGGCTGAGAACTCCACGACTTTCCTCAATCCTCGGGCCAATTCGTTGTTTCCGATTTCTTTGCCAACACTATCAGCTACGGATTTGATCTTTCCCACCAACTCGTTGTCTGAGACATCGTATTCCTTGGGCTTAGGCACTATTCCTTGGCATTTGGTCCATGTGAACGTTAGGGTTCGGTGGATGAAATTGCCTATGTTCGCGATTAATTCGTTGTTTATTCTTTTTTGGAAGTCTGTCCAGTCGAAATTGACGTCTGCTTGCGTGTACGATGTGATAGAGGTTAGGTAGTAGCGGAGGTAGTCAGCTGGGAACTTGTTCAGGAAGTCTCTGAGGCTTATGTACCATCCTCGGCTTTTTGAGAACTTCTGTTGTTCAAGCAGTAGCATGCCGCGTGTCGGGATAAAGTCTGGCAGCTTGTATTCTCTGTTGCCCAATCGCATTGCAGGCAGGAACAGGTAGTGGTGATAGACTATGTCTTTTCCAATGTAATGGTAGATTTTCGACGTGTTCCAAGCTTTTCTGCCGTCTGTTTTTCGTTCTTTAAAGTATTTTTGGGCGGTTGAAATGTATCCTAGGTGGTTGTCGAACCAGCCGTAGAGTACTTGTCCTTTGGCTTCTTTCAGAGGTATAGGCACGCCCCATGATAGGTCGCGGCTTATGTCCCAGTCGAGTAAGCCCTTTCTTATCCAGCTGAGCACGTAGTTTCTCACTTCTGGTTGGAGGCTGGGGTTTTCTTCAAGCCATCTCTTGAGCGCGTTTGAGAATTGCGACAGTTTGAAAAAGTAGTGTTCGCTTTCTTTGTCTACGGGTTTCGTGCCGCATAGGGCGCAGTGTGGGTCTAGGACTTCGCCTGGCTGGAATGTTCTGCCGCACCTTTCGCAGCTGTCTGAGTATTGCTCGGTGGCGCCGCAGAATGGGCATGTGCCTTTCACGTAGCGGTCTGGCAGGAATTTCTTGTCTTTTGGGCAGAAAGGTTGTAGTATGGTTTTCTTGAATATGTATCCTTTCTCGTATAGTGTTGTGAAGAAGTGCTGCGTCAGCACTATGTTTTCTTTGGAACTGGTTTTGTCGTAGATGTCGAAGGATATTCCGAGGTCGCTAAAGTCCTTTTGGTCTATCTTGTTCCAGTGTTCAACGAATTCTTCTGGGCTTTTTCCAGTTTTTTCTGCCTCAATTAATATGGGTGTTCCGAAATCGTCTGTTGCGCCTACATGAATTATACTGTGGCCCTTAAGGCGGCAGTATCTAACAAATATGTCAGCTGGGAGATATGTTGAGGTAACATGCCCTAAATGGATTTCACCGTTGGCGTAGACAAGTGCCGTTGTGACGATGATTTTGTCGAGCGTGTTACACCTCCGATTTTGCCTTTGTACATGTCTGCAATCTCATACTTAAGCGCAACGGAGTCACAATTCATTACTAACAAGTACATGCGTGTGAAGCACTAGGCGGCAAGTGATTTTTCAAAGAAGAAGGCCACGTTTCCCTTAAGGCCTTCTTCTTCCTCGGCGTTGAAAAGTTTCAAGTCAGAATTAATGAAGTACCACTGAACACGGTGTGCTTCGCAGATCAAGCTCTTTGTTGAGTGTGTCTAGGTTGTCCAAGGATTTCTGCCAGTTCCTTTTTGCCCATGGAATGATAATTCAAGAGCCTTCCATTATAGACTATCTGGAACACACCATATGGAGATGGTGATAGCTTTCTAACGTCCTCGGCGCTTTTAAGCTCCACAACTTGGGACTCTATTCCAAATTCTTTCGCGACTTCCAGCGCTGCGTTCACAGCGGAGTCAATGTATGGACACTGATCTGACCGAATAATGGTGAGACCCTTTGGGTAGAGTTTGAGCTTTTTTTCAAAATTGTTGGAGAAGGAGGGTGACGGAGCATCATCGCTGAATTTCTTGACCATCAGTTCAAAAGGTGGATTTTGATTGACTAGCTCGAAGCCGTGTTTCTGAAGGAATTTCTTTCCAACAAGCCAGTTTCCTTCACTTGTCACCATAGCCACCCCTCTGATTCCCGCTTTCTTTGCATCCTTGATGCTTTCGTTCAGTAGGAGAGAGCCGTAGCCCTTGCCTTTGCTTTTTCCAGCAACCCAGATGCAGTGGATGAACATGTATCCTTTAGCGTTGACAGCCCTCCAAGCGTGCTCGCCAGGTATGTATTCGATGAATCCTCTGCCCCCTTGTCTCAGGTTGAGCATTTTGATCTTCATGCCTTCTTTGAACCTGTCTTGGAGCCACCTCATTTTTCTTTGGTAGCCTTCGGTCTTTTTCTTGCTCATGTAACAGAAGAATCCTTTTTCAGAAATGTTCTCTTTGTTGACCTCGATGATGTCCAAGTCTCGACCACCATAGGGAATGGCATGTGGGTAATAGTAGAACTGGTCTCCATCTTAAAGCCGTTTAGGATAGGAAAACGGATTGTGAACTCGGATAGCGCAAGCCATATTCTAGATGAGGCTCTACATAGCCATACTTACCGATGAATCCATTTCCCCTTATACAAGAAAGCATGTTCCTAACGACATGCTAATAAGACGCTGCACGAATGCATAATCTTTCTGAGCTAAGGAGCAGACGAGAAAAACCATGCCTTCTCGGAAGAGAATATGGATTGCTCGTGATTTCCTGAAGTGCAGCGGATGCAGAAAATGCGAAATCGCCTGTTCGCTTCACCACGAAAAGCGAATTTGGCCCGAAGCTTCGCGTATCCGGGTTTTCATGCTTGTTCCAGGCGCTGAGGTTCCACATCTGTGCGTGCAATGCGAAGACTATCCATGCGTGAAGTCTTGCCCAGTCAGCGCGTTGTTTACCAATCAGAAAAGTGGTGCGGTTCTGGTGGATGAGGGAAAATGCACTGGCTGCGGCGTTTGCATCGAGGCTTGTCCAGGAAGAGTTCCACATCTTCATCCAGTTAAGAAGACTGTCGTGATCTGCGATTTGTGTGATGGGCATCCTCAATGTGCCAAAGTGTGTCAGCAGGGTAACTGGGATGCGCTTGAGACAACGACGCGCAGCTCTTGGCAGGTTTACAAGGTTCATGCGCGCAAGCCTGAGGAGATAACGCGTGAGCTAGTGCAGAATTTGTATGGCGAAACAGGGGAGGAATTGATCTAAAATGCGAGGGTACGCTGGAAAATTCTTAGACATAGACCTCTCCACGGAAACTGTAACCAAAATCACGTTTGAAGAAAACGTCTTGAGAAGTTTTATTGGTGGAAGAGGCTTGGCTGCCAAGATTCTTTGGGACAGACTGGGCGACAAATGGGAAACCATTGATCCGTTTGCACCAGAGAACCTTCTCACAATTCTAACTGGTCCTTTAACAGGTTTCTTTCCAGGCGCTAGAGTTTGTGTTTCGGGCAAGTCTCCTCAAAGCAACGGTATGGTCGGCTCCACTGTTGGCGGAGAGTTCGGCGTGGAACTGAAATGCGCTGGTTACGATGGCATCATAATAACGGGTAAGGCTTCAAAACCCTGCTACATAACAGTCTTTGAAGATCAAGTCTCGGTTAAAGACGCCAGCCATGTTTGGGGTAAAGATGGCAAAAAAACGTTGAAAGCTCTGACCCAAGAAGGAAGAAGAGAACTCAAGGCTAGTTTTCCTGAGTACGGAGAGTTGAAGGAACCACAAGTACTCTACATCGGACCAGCAGGGGAGAATCAGACCAGAATCGCTGCAGTCATGGAAAAGTGGACTCACGCGGCTGGCTACGGCGGATACGGCGGAGTGATGGGCAGCAAGAACCTAAAGGCTATAGTCGTTAAAGGCTTGGGTCCGCTTCCAGAAGTCGAAGACATTGGCAAAGTGAGCGAACTCATGAGCAAAGTGGACAAGAAGTGCTTCAAAGCTGGCAGCTTCAGAAGATGGGGCACAGGCGCAGCTGGCTACAACACCGGCGCTAAAACCAGTTCCGAGCCTGTGCGTAACTGGCAGGACGAATGGCACGACGAGAGAGGCTTCGCAGTGGACAAGTTTGAGCAAAGGCTGTGGGTGAAGCGTTATTGGGCTGATTACGGTTGCCCCACTTCTTGCTTGAAAATTGCCATGCCGAAGACAGGCGAGTTCAAGGGATGCATCACCGATAATCCGGATTATGAGCTGCAAGCTTATTTAGGACCAAACTTGGGCATTTTCAAGCCTGAAGACACTGTTTACCTGTGTTCATTGATCGATGATTTGGGCTTTTGTGGAATCCAGTGCGGCAACTCGTTGGCTTTTGCAGCTGAGCTCTATCAGCGTGGCTTGGTGACCAAAGATGATTTGGGCGGCATTCAGCTGAAGTGGGGGAACACAAGGGCATTCGGAGAGCTAGCCAAGATGATTGCGAACCGTGAAGGGCTTGGCAGCGTATTTGCTGAGGGTTCTTACAGAGCTGCATTGAAGCTTGGAAAGACGAAAGGCATGGACTTGACTCTGTATGCGGTTGCTGAGAAAGGCATGGCTATCGGTGCACACGGTATCAGAAGCGGTCGAGACTATCCGAGCGTTATGGCATACGCGTGCAATGTTCAGGCAGGTGATCACACGTCTGTGCCTTCATCTCCGACTGAACGAGAAAACAGCGAGTTTGACTCGATACTGGACGATTCGGGTGTTTTCTGCTTCTTCAACACTTTTTCAGTGGACAGAGACTTGATCTGGGATTTCTTCAATGCTGTCACGGGATGGCAAAACTTGCGTCAAGAATGGTATGACACAAGCGCGTTGCGCATACTCCAACTGCAGAGAGCCATGCTGTTGCTCGGAGGACCCGACCTCAGATGGAAAGCCAACGCAGACGACGACAACCCTCCAAGATTCTATGAACCCTTGCCAACCGGACCATACAAAGGAAAAGCAGTGAACCGGGAAGCCTTTGAACAGGAGAAAAGAGAATACTACGAGGCTATGGGCTGGGACACAAATGGTTTGCCCAAACCTGAAATGCTTAAAAAACTCGGGCTTGGCGATGTGGAAGTTAAACTGCAACAAGCTGGCATTCTGTAGTTAGTTCATAGAGATTAGCGAGAAGTCAAGCAAAACTCAAAAGAAGAGCTTTCTAAGTGATGCTGACGTTTTGAATCTGAAAATAACGTTTAGCCAAAAATCTGATTCGCTCTGCGTTGCGTCCGTTCTTTCCTATAGCGACCCCCTTGTCGCGTGGGTTCACTGACACTACTGCGATTGATTTGCCGTCTGGGCGTTCGGTTATGCGGATTTCGTTTACGTAGGCGGGCTTCAAGGCGTTTCTGATGAATTGTTGCGGGTTCGCTGAATGCTCAATGATTTCATGTTTCTTGCCCGTCATTCGCTCAAGCAAGTGAATGTTCTTGCCGCCTTTACCTATAGCTACGCCTATGTCTCCCTCTTTAACGACAAAAATTATGCGATTTTGCTCATCGTCCACAATACAGTCTCTGACAGTTGCGCCAGTGATGCTTTCAAACAACGCTATGTAACGCATTTCTTTGGTCGTCAGCCTAATACCGCTATTCATCGATTTCCTCCGCTGTCATCGTCTCTGATTCTTCTTCCGTTGCCTTAGGTGCCTCCTTTATTGCCTTGAGAATGTCAGAATCGCCTGGCTCACGAACAGTCAGGGCTGAAACCATGAATGGCTTGCCGCAAGTCATGCCTAAGTCTATGCTTGAGCCTTTATAAATAACTACTGGGACGCCTGAAAGCCTGGCATAATGTGATATATCGTCCATTATTCTAGGGGTGCAATTAGAGGCTACGATTATGAGTTTGCCTCTGCCCAACTTAGCGTTTTTCACAGCGTTGTTGGCGCCCAGCATCACTTTGCCAGTTTTAACTGTTGTGGCAATAGCTCGATCCATGTCAATCATTGACTGCTTCCTCGTGCAAGTGTTGACATGTAAAGATCAACTAGTCCGGTGCCGATAGGTATGGATTGCCCTACAATAACGTTTTCGGTTACTCCTTTCAATGGATCGCCTTCGCCCTTAATGGCAGCTTCAACAATGTTGGGCACGGTTATTTCGAAAGCCGCCCTGGCTAAAACGCTGGATTTTTCACCGCTGATGCCGTGTCTACCGATTTGACGCACATCACCAGTCACTGTCATGATATCTGCTACGAGCATAACGTGGCGAATGTCCACGTCTAAGCCTTGCTCTTCAAGTACGCCCATGGCTTCGTGGATTATCACATTTCTGGCAGCTTCGATTCCCAGAGTCTTAGCGGTTTCGTGAATGTGATTTGTGACCGTACGCGTTGGGTCGAGGCCTGCAACTTCCAGCACTTTGGACAGGTTGGAGCCGTCGGTGCGGATGACCCATTCGCCCTTCTCTTCAGTGACGAGGACTCTTCGAATGCCAGGAATGCCCTTCACATGATGACTAGTCACCTTGTTCTTTAGTTTTCGCGGGTCAACCTTCTTGGGCTTAAGGTACAATCGGTCTCCCTTGGTTCGCAAGGTAGCATTAGGCAGACGCATGGTTTCTTCAAGTTCCTTGAGTGACACGCCACGGTCCTCCATCATGGTTGGATCAGCTTGAACTACCACTTCTTCGAGTTCTGGAGCCACGTATGGCTCGGTCTTAATGATGTCTTGCAGCGTAGTTGAGATAATCTCCCGTGCCACTTCAGTAGCTTTGCTTTTGCTGTCTCGATGCTCCTTGTCCAAGTAAATAGTCATGATGGGAGTTGACGGCATTCGACGTGCGTCAACGATCTCGATCAAACGTGGCAAACCTAACGTGACGTTTTGCTCCCTTACCCCAGCGTAATGGAACGTTCTAAGCGTCATCTGAGTGCCTGGCTCACCAATGGACTGTGCAGCGACTATTCCAACAGCTTCACCTGGTTCAACCAGTGCTCGTTTGTAGTTTTCCTGAGTCAGTTCCACAGCTTTTTCAACGCCTTTCCGAGTCAATTCCTCCTTGTCCATTTCGCCGCGTAGTTCGTCAACGAGCATCGGCGTGAGGTTGCTTTTTGCCTCGTCAACTGCGTCTTTGATGTACTCCTTCGATGCAGGCTTGCCCTTTTCAACCATGATTCTGATCTGTTCTGCGATTCGGGCTACGTTGACAGCTTTGCCGTGGTCGCTTTTGGCAGGATCAACTCCATCCTCGCCGTATTGGAATTGGATTATGTCGCCGATTGAGTTGCGCACTGTGCCATCGTATTCTATTCGTAAATGCTCCAAAGCATTAATTAACCGTCTTTGCATGTAACCGCTCTGCTGTGTTCGAACAGCTGTGTCGACTAAGCCTTCACGTCCACCCATAGAGTGGAAGAAAAACTCAACGGGGTCAAGTCCTTCGCGATAGGAGGCATCAACAAAGCCTCTGGCAGTGGGGGACGGATCGCCTAGCTTGAAGTGAGGCAAGGCGCGTTCAAGATAACCCCTCATAATTCGCTTCCCACGTACCGACTGCTGTCCCACAATCGCTGTCATCTGACCAATATTGAGGCTTGAGCCTCTCGCGCCAGTCTGAGTCATTATCAAGCCGGAATTGTCATGGGCAAAAGCGTTCTCAGCCGTTCTGCCCGCCTTGTCCCGCGCCTCAGCCAATTCGTTCATAACATAGATTTCAAAAGAGTCAGCCAGGGTTTGACCAGGAAGACGGGGCAGGGTTCCGTCCTTGTACTGTTTGATTAGCCTGTTTATGGCTTCTTGAGAATCACTTATGATCTGGCGGATTCTTCTTTCAGCTGCGGAAGGCAGTTCCATTTCGTCATAGGAGTACGTGAAACCTCGCATAGTCATGAACATGTTGAGTAGTCGGCACACGTGATTCAGGAATTCCCGACCCTTGGCTGGTCCGTAATCCTTTATTATCCTGTGCAGAAGCGACTCCGATTGTTCAGCACCTATGGCAGCGCGGTCCATTACCCCGGCTTTGAGAACACCATCCTTTATGACCACGTAAGCGTCGTGTTCGCACTCTTCACGTAAGCACTTTGCACACGCGATGCACGTGGCTGCTTTGAAGGCATAGTTCAGATCCTGAGGGATGAATAGACTGAAAATCTGTTTTCCAGTCCAGCGTGGCTCAGGTTTCTTCTCCTCTGGCTCTGGAAGCGGTCCATCGTATCCAGCCGCAAGCGTGAGCTTGCAGACTTCCTCTCTTTCGAGAAGGGTTGACTTTCGGGTCAGTAAGTATGCCGCTGTGATGAAGTCGGTTTTGGCGCCGACTATTGGTCCGCCGAATCTGGGTGAAAGAATCTGATCTTGCACCTGCATAAGCAGGCGTGCTTCAGTTTGTGCTTCTTCGCTTTGTGGTATGTGAAGATTCATTTCGTCTCCGTCGAAGTCAGCGTTGTACGGGGGGCAAACTGTCAGGTGGAGGCGGAAAGTTTTGTGAGGCAATACTTTGACATAATGAGCCATGATTGACATGCGGTGAAGCGACGGTTGTCGGTTAAATATTGCAATGTCACCGTCTATGAGATGGCGTTCTACGACGAACATTTGTTCAACGCCCTCAGCGATTTTCTCTCTGTCTGTCACGAATTCCAAGCGGATACGCTTGCCGTCTGGTCTGACGATGTAGAGGGCGCCGGGGTATTTTTCTGGACCGTTGACTACGAGCTTGCGCATTTCTTCGATGTTCCACGACGTTACTTTCTCAGGCATGGAAAGCCGCATTGCCACGTCTTGGGGCACGCCAACCTCGCTTATGTCAAGGTTAGGATCTGGAGAAATCACTGTACGCGCTGAAAAGTCCACTCTTTTGCCAGAAAGGTTGCTCCTGAATCTGCCTTCTTTTCCTTTGAGTCGTTGTGAAAGCGTTTTGAGCGCTCTGCCAGAACGATGCCGTGCTGGTGGAATGCCAGAAGCTTCATTGTTGAAGTATGTTGTAGCATGATATTGAAGCAGTTCGGAAAGGTCTTGGATGATGAGCGTAGGTGCGCCTGCTTCCATGTTTTCTTTCAAGCGTTGATTGATGCGGATTATGTCCACAAGTTTGTGTGTCAAGTCGTCTTCTGAGCGAATGCCCGATTCTAATGTAATTGACGGTCTAACGTAGACTGGTGGAACGGGCAATACTTGCAGAATCATCCACTCTGGTCGCGCCACAAGAGGGTTGAAGCCGAAAAGCTCTAGATCTTCGTTGGGTATGCGTTCAAGCCGCTCGCGAATCATGCTGGGGGTCAGCCGTTGCGCGCCTTCATCTGAAATCTCATGGAAGGTTGAAGGCTTAGTGAATTCATTCTTGTATTGAGGAGCACCACAGTGGGGGCATTCTTTGCCTTTCGACTCATGAAACACTTTCTTGTAAAGCTCATCTGGCACGATCCCTAGAAGCTTGCGTGTCTTCTCGATCCTTTGTCTCAGCCTTCCAATTCGTTGCTCAGATAGCAATATGCGACCGCAGTTTCGGCAGGTTGAATTCAATAGGTCATGGATTATTTTTGTGAACTCCACATGGACAATCGGCGCGGCAAGTTCAATGTGTCCAAAGTGTCCTGGGCATCTGATAGCAGTGTTTCCGCAAGTTCTGCATCTTTGTCTAGGCTCTAGTGTGCCTAGGCGTCCGTCCATGAGTCCAGATGTAATCGGCGCACCATCTTCGTCGTAAGTGTCGGCTGTTTGGATTTCAGCTACAGAAAGTCTGCGTATGTCTTGTGGGGACATGACGCCGAAGTAGATTTGGTCGACAATCTTGTGAACTGCTTCTTCTCCAACTGTAACAGCCATTGTTTATGCACGCTCCTTCAGTTTCAGCTTCGGCGTTACGCAGAGACTCATTAACTCCTGCAATAGCAGCTTGAAAGCGTACGACACGACAACTGGTGAAATGCTGGCTTTGTCCTCGCATACACGGCACACGTACTTGCGTTGCTTGATGTCGTAGAAAGCGATGTAACCGCAGTTCTCACAGACGTAGAGCAGATATCTGTCAGATTCTTCGAGCAGTCGATCCCGCAGCAGCATAGCCGCGCCGTGACCTATTAGACAGTCTCTTTCCATTTCGCCGAAACGCAAACCTCCGCCCCTGGCTCTGCCTTCAGTTGGCTGTCTCGTCAACATTTGCACTTGTCCCCGAGCTCTAGCGTGAATCTTGTCGGCAACCATGTGATGCAGTTTCTGATAGTAGACTACGCCCATGAAAATGTCAACTTCGAATCGTTCGCCTGTGATGCCATTGTATAATGTGTCTCTGCCTGTGTGACTGAAGCCTAGATGCTTGAGCATGCGTTTCAGGTCGTCTGGTTTTTCGTTTACGAATGGTGTGCCGTCAACGGGTTTGCCTCTGGCTGAGCCCACTTTTCCAGCGATTGATTCCAGAAATTGTCCAATTGTCATGCGTGAAGGCATGGCGTGCGGGTTGATGATTATGTCTGGGACCACACCGTCAAGGCCGAAGGGCATATCCTCTTGCGGAACTATCATTCCTATAACGCCTTTCTGCCCGTGTCGCGAAGCAAATTTGTCGCCCAGTTCAGGAATACGCAGGTCGCGAACGCGCACCTTAACTAGCTTGCTGCCTTCGCCTGTTTCCGTGACGAAAATCTGGTCTACGGTGCCAGTTTCGGCGGGTCGCACATCAACCGAGGTGTCGCGCATGGTTGGACCCTTAACCTCGAACTCCTTGTACTCTTCTAGGAATCGAGGTGGGCTTGTGCGTCCAATGAGCACATCGCCGCCGGATACAGGTGCTTCGAGCCCAACGATGCCGTCGGGTTCCAGCAAACGGTAGTACTGCTCGCCTCTGTAACCCCTTATGCCTGGTTCGGGCGCGATGAATTTGTCTTTTAACCCGCCCAAGTATTGGCGGCATTCGGCTTCGTAGATTCTGTAGAAAGTGGAGCGTCCGAGACCTCGTTCAATTGAAGCCTTGTTGAATATGAGCGCGTCTTCCATGTTGTAGCCTTCGAACGACAAGACGGCTACAACTGCGTTTTGACCTGACGGGTTAACGTCGTAGCCAATGATGTCCATGGCTCTTGTGTTAACCATTGGTTTTTGAGGATAATGCAAAATGTGCGAGCGGGAATCGACACGTAGTAAGAAGTTTGTTGAATGTATGCCTAAAGCTTGCTTAGCCATAGCCGCTTCATACGAGTTGCGTGGCGACTGATTATGCTCAGGATACGGAATCAGCGAAGCGCATATCCCAAGAATGGTGTACGTGGTTATTTCAACATGGGTGTGGTCGGGCTTGACCTCTCCATAGTTCAGGGCAATGTAGAGGTTTTCCTCCTCTTCAGCGTCGATGTACTCGATTACTCCGTTTTTGACTAGGTCTTCCCAGCTCCATTCGCTGGCTCGGACTTTTTCAATGTGTTCAAGTGTTAGTTTCGGCACGCCGTTGTTGTCGACTATGATTAAGGGTCGGCGTACTCGTCCTTCGTCTCCGTTGACGTAGATTTCGTCTTTCTCTTTTCCGTATTCCTTTGAGAAATGTGCGATGTTTACTTCCGTTGAGATTTCACCTATGCGACGCTTTTGCCTAACTTCTGCAGTTAGCTCGTGAGGCGTGAGGCTGTATCCCACCAGGTTGCCGTCGGTGAACACTTTGCCGCCTGAGATTTTGATTGAGTCGTTTGCGTCTTGAACTGGGATAACTCCTAACCTGTAGAGGAAATGCTTCACTTTTTCTGGATTTACACTTACTGAAATGCATGAGCCTAATGCTAGGTTTTTGACCAAGCCGCAGTTTGAGCCTTCAGGTGTCTCGTTTGGACATAACCTGCCCCAATGCGTCGGGTGAAGGTCACGCGCCTCGAAGTTGGGTTGACTTCGGCTGAGCGGCGACTGCAGTCGTCTCAGATGGCTCAGTGTGGAAGTACGGTTTGTCCTGTCAAGCAACTGGGTAATGCCCACGCGGCCTCGTCCCCAATTGCCAGTTGCGACCGCATGTTGCAGTCGTTCAGTGATTATGCCAGGTCGCACCGCGATAGAGACTGACAAAAGCTGTCGTTTAACGCCCATGCGTTCCAACTGATACTTGATGTCGCGTGTTAGATTGCGGAAAGCTATTCTGAACAGGTCAGCGAGCAGTGGTCCTGCTAGCTTGAGTCTTTTGTTCTTGAAGTGGTCTTTGTCATCTGATTTACGCTTGCCGAGTTTAAGTTCAATCACGCGGTTTGCCATTTCGCCTAGGAATAAGGCTTTTTCTTTTCGTTTGTCTGGTGTTCGTCCTATGTGGGGTAGGAAGTTGCGGTCAAGTATGCCTTCGGCTTTTTGGCGTCTGTATTCCTCGACTTGTCCGTGGGCTACGCGGCTTCCAATATACATGATGGCTTCGGGAACTGTGTCTATGCCCAAGGCTTTTTCAAACGATGGCTCAATCTCAAGCTGTATTGTTTTCTCGGGTGAGACGGCTTCAGCGATTTCACGGTCAGACTTCAACCCTAAGGCTCGCATGACGATTACAAACGGTATTTCCGATGGCACGCCTGGCATGGAAACGTAGACGCAGCCGTCAGATTTCAGGTGCAGTTCAATGCGGGCTCTGAACCCAACAGTTGTGGAGAAGATTTTTGATTGGTAAACGGGCGTGGCGCCTCGTGTGTCGATGTCAACCAAGATGCGGTTGGGTGCCAAGTCTTCCAGTGCTACTATTACTCTTTCTGATCCGTTTATGACGAAGTAGCCCCCTGGATCGTTTGGGTCTTCGCCATGAGCGATTAGCTCTTCGGGCAAAAGCTGGGATAACACGCACAGTTTCGACTTCAACATGACTGGTAGGTTGCCGATCAGAACTAGTTCGGTTTCTTGCTCCCTGCCATCTACGACTGGAGTCATCTCCAGCGAGAGTGGGGCTGAGTAGGATAGGTTGCGGAATCTTGCCTCGAGTGGATAAATCTCATGTTTAGTGCCGTCGACCTCGGTTATGTATGGCCCACTTATCTTTGATTGAGGGTCAATAATCCAGATTTGTCCAAGCTTTATCTTGTACGGTTGCTCTGGCACTTCGATGTTGATTTCCGCAACTTCATTAATGACTTCCTGCAAACCTTTCTCAATGAATTCGTTGTACGAGTCTAGGTGCTGTCTCACCAAGCCTTTTTCTCTGAAGAACGCTTTCTGCAACATTAGAAAGTCGTCTTGTGTTATGGTTTCTTCCAAAACTAGCACATTCTCCTCAAGTTCACGATTACAGAATCAGCTTTATGGAAACGGGTAATGATTGATTCTTTCAAATTGGGAGGTTCCTCCAGCGGGCCGGTGTCATCCGACCCGAAAAGTCGGGTCTCCAATGGGCTCCCCATTTTTATTTATGGGGCTAACACGTACACTACACATCCAGCCTATAAACTTTGCTTTTGACAACTCTCTCTTTTCACTAAGATAATTGTGAGAGAAGTAATGAAAAAAGAAAAAAATGGGTAAGATGGTTTTAGCTCGCTGTTGTGGTTAGAGCTGGAGGTTGAAGGACATGAGTTTTGGCGCCGCGTCTCTTCACTACGAGTACGACTGCTATTGCTATGACTGCGACTATGCCCACGATCAGTACGAGTCCGAACCAGTTTGCCGCTGGCGCTAACGCTGCTGTTTCTGCTATGTAAGCTGTATAAGTCGGGTCATGTTTAACCTTGAAACCACTGTACGTTGGATACGAGATGAGGTAGAAGTAATCTGAATACGTCATGTTGAGCATGTAGTCTTTGGCTTTCTGATACAAAGATGGAGCAATGTGCTGCACTATCAAAGGCACATACTTCAACAAAGCCACATGAATGCTGAACAGCGGGTTTTTAGCGTATCCGGGTCTTGGCGCTGTTCGTGTCACTGCGTTGTGTTCGGTGTATTCAGTTTCATCTTGGTTTGCCGTGTAGTTATAAAGCAGATACGATGGCTTTGTGCCAAAATCCGTTTTGAAAATCTCTTCGTTGCCCGCTTTGGTTGATATCGCTCCACTGCTGACGTCTACTTCAGCGTCTGTCACGTTCTGGTTGTTGTAGCTGCTTTGAGTTTTTATGTCGCCGAGAACCAGCGAATTCTGGAACAACACTATGCTCATTTTGATGTGCTGTTTGTAAAGGAATTGATAGATGGTTTCGTCGCTGAGCTTTATTCTGCCGTTTGGTGTGAACGCGCCTGTGCTGTTATAGTGGACCACAATTGGGATTAAGAAGAGCCATTGAATAAGCCAGAGATTGACCATTCTGCCGATCGTGTAGCTGGCTGTAAGCGTTGCAGTGTGGTTATTCGGGTCTAGGTTCAACTCGTAATTGAATGTGAGCTCATCGTATGTTGTGATGGCTATAGGCAGTGCTTCGAATCTTGGGTCAGCTGGATCGGTCCACATTCTCCACCAGACTGCCGTGAGGTTTGTGTACCGCATGCCCCACTTCCAAGTCTGATCGTCGTTTTCAGAGGTCAGTGGTATGATTTCGGTCTTGCTGCTCAACGCTGGCTTTGTACCGTCGCCATAGATGTCGGTCAGGTCCAATCCAAGCGTGAAGGAAGCGTACAGGTTGTCGTTTACGTCAGGTGAGTTTGGATGCTTTGATGTGGCTGTGTCGTTGAAGGCTAATAGCATGATGAACGATGAGCTGGTGAGCACATCCTTGCCGTTAGGCGTCTTGTAGTGCTCGATGAAGCTCTGCACTGGAATCGTAAGCGCACCTGTTTCCGCTGTAATGTTTACCAAGCCGCTGTAGTAGAGTTGGAATCCGCTCACGTTGATGTACGTTTGATAGAGGTAAGCGTGCCAGTTGCCTAGCGGAACGGGTTTGCCTGCAGCTGCAGCGTATCTACGAGCAAAGTCGAAGAAATCGACGGTTTTGCTGAAGCTCTTGAGCTTGAAGTCGTCTGCAGTTAATGTGTCGGCTGCTGTCGAATGCATCGTCAAGACTGCTGATAGCGTTAGAAGTAGCATTATTCCTGCCAATATCTTCTTCTGCATTTCATTTCACGACTTGAAAAAAGGTGAGCACGCGAAAATAATAGGGTTATGAACGCAGAATCAAGTTTCTAAATGAACCGCAGCTTGCAGCCTTAGACTTCTACTTCCGATCTGGATTCTGAATTCATAAACGACTTAACTAAATCTGGTTGAGTGGAGGTTCGCTCGTCCAAGAAAAATACAAGAGGAAAAAGAAATGTCATTAAGACCTTTTTTTGGAAAGTCAGTCAACTTGAGCAAAGCTGCAATGTTAGTCTCAATAGCTCTGATGGTTGCAGCTGGATGGTACGTTCCAGCGGCTAAAGCAGATCCAATAACCATTAATGTCTCGCCAATAGGCGCTCCAGTCGGAGCCACTATCACGATTAGTGGAATCAACGCTACAGCAGGCGCGGAGGTAAGAATCTACTTGTGGGTCGTTTTTCTGACGACTACGATAGCCAATGAAACCGGAGGCTATTTAGTTAACGTGGCTGTGCCTGCCATTAATTCGGGCACCTATCCAATTATGGCTTCGGACACAGTTGAAGGAGACGCTGCATCGACCATGTTCACCGTTGAACCTAGGGTCATCTTGTCTCCACTTCAGGGAGGATACAACCATGAAATATCGATCAGAGGTGACGGCTTCGCTTCTTTCAGCGACATAACCATAGACTTTGACGGAATCGATGTCACGCCGTTTCCTGCACCGCAAACAGACCCGCTTGGATCCTTTGAATCAAGCTTCTTCGTTATCTCAAGACCTAACGGAACCTACACTGTAACAGCCTACGACACTGGCGCGAATTCAGCCTCAGCGGAGTTCACCGTTGTTCCACGGATATTGACCCCGTGGCTCGGAACAAGTGGTGCTCCTTCGAGTTTGGCTTTCATTGAAGGCTATGGATTCAGCTCTTCGGTCAACGTGACGGTGCATTTCGGTTCAGTTGATGTAACTCCGTACCCTTGGATGCTGACGAATATGGATGGGTCGTTCCAAGTGCCTTTCTTTGTTCCAGACGTGCCTGATGGATTCTATACTATTAACGCGAGTGATGCGGATGGAAACATGGCTTTTCTCCAGTTCGTGGTGCCATCGCCGATTCTAACATTGACGCCGAGTAGAACATTTGAGTCTTCACTTGTGACAGCGAGGGGTATAGGCTTCATGACCAATTCCCGCATTCTTCTCTACTTGGAAGACGTGACAATGACGCATCTAATCGACTTGATGTGGATGACTCCAAATCTGCTTGTGAACGACGATGGCTCGTTTGAGTATTCTTTCATCGTCCCGGTTACGAAGCCAGGAATCTACAGCGTTGCTGCTTACCAAATGCTTAGCTCTCCAACCGACCTGAGGCTGGTGGCGTCAGCTCCGCTCACAATACTTGATAGTTCCCCGCTGGATGTGGAGGTGAACGTGGGCTCCCTGCATTTCAGAGGCGAGATGGCTGAGTTCTACGTGAAAACGGCGTTTGGCGGAGACTTGGTCAACGGTAAGATCAGCGGCGCAAGGCTCTATTATTCAGGCGGTAACGCGAGCCTTGATCTATCATCAAGCATTGAGTTCGTATCGACAGGACTACACAGAATTCCTTATGCCGTACCCATCAACGCGTCACAAGGAACCTACACACTTGTTGTTGAGGCATACTATTATGCAACTGCTGTAGAAGCTTATGGAACCGCGTCAGACAGCTTCGTCGTTAGTCCAACTTTGACCAACGCGAATGCTCAGTTAATTGACATCAACGACAACATTGGCACAGTTGTGATTCCAGACCTTGGCATCATAAAAGTCAACTTGACAGCCGTCAACGCAAGGTTAGTGAGCGTTCAAGGAACAGAGGCAACTATTCAATCTGACATAGGAGAGTTGAAAACGACCACGGATGCAATCCATGCGAAAGTCACATCAGTAGATGGCAATGTGGAGACAGTGTCAAGCGATTTGGGTTCAGTTCAATCCTATGTGACGACAACGCAATTCCAAATGGAGACAGCCATATTGATTGTGGCATTAGTCTCAGCTGCAGGATCAATGCTTTCGCTCATCCTCGTTCGAAAATCGAAGCCGCCGGCACCACCATCTCCATCCAATCCGGAGCCTTCACGTCCAGATCCACCAAAATCACATATTGCCATGCAGACAGCGCCTTCTGCAGAAATGGCAGATCTGACGAAGCCAACAGAGCAGACACCTGCGAAGGAGTCAAGCGATGCAGCGGAATCGTCAACGAAAACAGAGACGTCTGAAGCGCCAGAGTAATTCTCCCTTCCTTTCTTATTCTCTAAAAACAAAATGCCATTTGTCTAGCTAGATTGTGATAGACTTCTCTATGACTTCAGCTGCCTTATCCACACCAACGTATTTTCTGGAAAACTTGCTCAGCCTCTCAACATTACTCTTGTAGTCTTTTGAGTTGCTCTCCACTTTCTCGATGGCTGAGGCTAGCTCTTCTCTGTTACTCGCCAAAACGCCACAACCCAATTGCTGCAGTTTTCTTCCGTTGCCTGTCTGTTCCGGTTGAGTTGGCACTACGACACTAGGCTTACAGTGCTTTATGGTCTCGAAGCAAGTAGCGTGTCCGCCGCTGAACACCACAAGCCTTGCGTTAACCATGTACTCGCGGCGTTCTTCCTGCGTAAGCCACGTGTGGATCTCGCAGTTTCCAGCTTTTTTCACGATTCTGCTGCCCGGCTGCCCCAAGCTTATGATGCTCTTAGTTGCGAGCCCACGTAAGGCTGGAACTACAATCTGAGTCAGCTTGGATCTTGTGCCCAATGGTCCGCTGATTGGCGCAAAAATGTGTTCTTCTCTGCCTTTTGTTGGTCTCATGTCTATGAAACTGCCCGCAAATTCAACTTTGTCTCGTATGCGCATGGCATCTAGATCGCCTAGATTGTACTCGCAGACGGTGAATGGATTGGGGTTGTCCGGAACTATTATTCTTGTGCAGTTCTTGACGTAGCGTTCAGTGAACCTTTCACCTGGAACCAACAACGGTGAAAACGCGTAGCTTGGTCGAATGATATTGGTCACGTAGATCGATGGAATTCTCCATCTGCTTGCAAGTCTGAGCGCGTGCATGTCTCCGTCGCATACGATTAGGTTGGGCTTTATTCTGCGAATGTGTCGTCTGAGGTCGTAATAGCGGCGGATGGTTTCAGCTGCGCTGGAACTCTTGATCTCAAACCTGTTCTTTTCATGGTTGAAGTAGGGAAGAGGAAAAAGAATGTTCAGAACTGATGCTGAGGCGATTACTCCATGTGCCGTTTCATACCACGCTACTGGCGTGCATGGGTAAACGCTTTCGAATTCTTTCTTCAAGAGTTGGTAAGCTGTTCTTCCTGAGAAAAAGTGAAGTTCGTGTCCCTTTTCCTGCAGCTTCTTTCCGAGCGGTATCAGCCTAGTCACGTGTCCGAGTCCAAGCTCGGTGCAGCTGAGGAGCAGCTTCATGGCTGTTTACAAGAGTGTGGGCGGTTTATTTTGGTTGTCCCTAGAAGAAGTTTAGGTATTTGAGGGCTAGCACAGTGATGATTCCGATGCCGATGAGGCCGCCGACTAGAACCATTGCGCCTCTTGACAATTGAGGAAAGCTTGATTCTCCCGATTCTTCGATCTGGAAGGCTTTGATTTCGCCAGTTGCAACGTCGACCTGCACTGTGGCTGTTCGCTTTTGGACGTTGACCTCAACTGTGTACCTTTCGCCTTCCAAAGTCACTTTTTTGGGGCGCAAAGCGTTGCGTCTGTATCCTAACCGGTTCAAGAAGCCTTGGGCTAGCCAAGTGACTCGCTCAGCGTCCAATCGCCTTCTTCCAGCTTCAGAATCAGAAGACATCGCAGTTCTACCTGAAACCTTGCATTGAACAGCGTTTTAGGAGTTATGAAACCTGAAAACGTATTTTGGATTTGAATTTCAGCATCTTGTCTTACATGTTTGCTTCGAGTACAAATAAGAAATGAGGATTTTTTTCTTGACCGTTACGTCTTGCTTCTTAGTGTGCCGCTTGTGGCGAAATGAGACTTGGGCATGTCGACGAATTCTATCCAGACAACGTCTTTTGAGACGCCTAGGACTTCCACTAATGTTTCGGTGAAGGCTTTGGCTATTTTTTCCCTCTGTTCGCTTGTTCTTCCTTCTATCATGTGCACTTCAACGTAAGGCATTTTTCGACCCGCCTCCTTTAGTTGTGACGTGTTAGACCAGTGTGGCATAATAAACTTGATGGATTTTGACCGATGCGTTAAAATCCTGGCATGACGTATGACATTTTTCCAAAGTGTGCTAAAGAATGCCCAACGTTGTCATAGTGAAAGGCGAGAACGCGGTCGAGACAACAGTCAAAGCCTTGACGACGATAGAGCCTGATGTAAAAGCTGCTCTCACACAGTCAGGCAAAAAGCCTGTTTTGGTCAAGCCTAACTACATCAACTCGAAGCATCCTTCAACGGGCATCACCACTGACGGTCGAGTTATAGAAGGCGTAGTCAGATTTTTGAAGGAGCACAAGATGGCACGTGACATCGTCATTGGTGAGGGCAGCGGCTTCGCCGACACATTCGAAGCTTTCAGGAATGCCGGCGTGGATGAAGTTGCTGAACGTTGGAATGTGAAACTCGTCGACTTGAATCAAGATGAATTCGTTGATGTTCGTCTGCCGAACCCGTTGAACCTGAAGAGGATCAGGGTTGCTAAAACGGCTCTAGAAAGCACCATTATCAGTGTGCCCAAGCTGAAGCCTCATCGATTTGCCACAGTGACTCTTAGCTTAAAGAATATGATGGGTACTTTGGCGTCGAAGGGTTTAATGCACATCAGCTTAAGCGAAAACATCGCCGACTTGGCCTCGGCTTTGAAGCCCAGCGTAGCAGTGGTTGATGGCATAATAGCATGTGAAGGACACGAAACCAGTGGCAACCCAGTGCCTATGAACTTAGTCATTGCTGGAACAGACCCAGTGGCTGTGGACGCTGCGGGGGCGGCAGTAATGGGCATCAAGCCATTAGAGGTTAAGCATTTGCGTTTGGCTGAGAAGAAGGGACTCGGAACATGTCATTTAGAAAAGATAACAGTGCTGGGAGAACCTCTCGAAAGCGTGACGCGGAAGTTTCAAAGGTCGCTGTCGTCTAGGGTTCTTGGGCTTTTAGGTTAGAATTTGAGTCGTCTTGGAATTAAACGCGCTTGTGCGGTATTTTGCTGAACTTGGGTTCATGTCCAAGGTATTCGAGAACAAGGGCTTTGAGAAAGTACCAGACAACGAACAAGAGGTAGAAGTAACTTAGAAACGGCAGAGCTAGGATATCAGTGGCATTGTTTCTGGCGCGAAAATTCGCGAAACAGGCTATTACAGTCAGAGCGATTAGAGAGAAAAATGCGACGTACATCAGCAGATATTCTCCGAAGAAGTGACACAGCAAGAAAAGCGTCAAGTTGGACGCCCAGATCAACGGGAAACAATGTTCCAGTGCCTTTAAGAACAAGCCCAGAGATCTAATGCGCGGAAACGCTTTCTTCAGAGAGTTTTTTTCCTCAAGCCACGTTTGCACTGCTCCTCGTATCCATCTTTCTCGTTGATGTGCGAAGAGAGAAAATGAAGGCGGAGCGGAAACATGGCTGATGGCTTCAGGTTCAAACTCCATTTTGTATCCTTTGGACGACATGGCTATGGAAATCTCGAAGTCTTCGGTCAACGCTTCTTCATCAAAAAAAGCCAAGTCACGCTTGATGGCAAAGAAAGCTCCATGAAGAATTAGAAGAAAGTTAAGCCGGGCTGAAAAAGGTTGGAAGACATAAAAACAGAGGCTGAATTCCAGGGCGGCGAGTCTGCTGACAAATCCCTGGGACCTGATCTTGCTGACTCCTGTTGCCATGCCTACTTCTTTCGAGTCAAAGTGTTCCAGCAAGCGCTTGATGCAGTCGTTTTGGGGACGATTGTCTGCGTCGAACACAACTATGACATCGCCCTGCGCCATTCTTGCGCCTTTGTTCAGGCTAGCTGCCTTTCCAAGTGTTGTTTCGTTTCGGATTGATACAGCGTTTAGGTTTCTCGCTGTTTCTAAGGTTGAGTCTGACGAGTTATCGTCGATCACGATCGTCTCTGCTATAGGGTAGCTTGAGTTTCTGATGTCCTTGAGTAGATTGTTGATTACACCTTCTTCGTTATATGCTGGGATAACAACTGAGACCTTGGGCTGATGAGCGTGCGGGCGAGTCTTCCTTTTTCCTAAGCTGAAACAGAAAGCCACGAGGTAGAAAGCTGCTATGGACAGTGTTGCTGAAAACAAGAAGACTCGTAGAATGATGTCCCACACGCATGGCACCTTCTGGCTAGACACAATAAGCTTTAGCCAACTCTGAAGCAGTGTCTTCTTCCGCCACTTCTTTGAGGGTCACAGACCTCAGTCCTGTGTTCCTAATGGATGAAAAGAATCTTTTCAGAATAGCCATTCCAGACATTGATAATGCTCCGATGTGCGAGCTGACAGCTAGGCATCCTGTTGTTAGCTTGCCGACTGCATTCTGGAAGAGTGTGTCGAACGCATTGACTTCGAATCCCAGATTGTGCCAAGAAAATTCTTGGGCTATGGGTATTTCCCAGAGTTTTAGATTGAAGGGATGGAATTTCATAGACACTGTTAGACCTTTCTTCCTATGCACCCAAATGGCTCTCAGAGGTGGGAAGTAGGAAAAGAGGACGTTAGACCAGGATATTGTGGATGAGTCATACAGGAAATTCAGATCATTAAGCGCGTGAAACAGGCTTCGATTACAGTGGTTATATGGCGCTCTGAAGCCTTTCGGGTTGATTTCCAAGGTTTCATTTAGGATTCTGGTTCCTCGGCCTACCTTATCTTTAACCGAATTGTAACAAAGGTTAAGCAAATCAAATGGATTTCCCGTTTCAAACGGAAAGTGCCCGAGACCGTGCAGACCGACTTCATGACCGCAGCTTTGGGCATCTTTAAGAACAGCCACCAGATTCTTGCTTGAATTCCACCCCGCAGTGCTCTTGGGCACCACGAAGAAAGTGACCTTCACGTCAGATCTATCTGCAACCCTCAAAAACTCTCTTAGCTTGTAAGCATTGGTTTTCGGCGATATGTCATCACAGCTGAACGCTGCAACTGGTTCGTGCATAACATGCACAGTCTATATTTACTTGGAGCATAATTAATAGCGTTTAGGCAAGATGCAACAGTGGTAGAAACGAGTGAGCCGACTGCTTTCAGCGTTGCCCCTCACCGGGCTACTTGCTGCCTCCTTTCTGAAGCTGCGAACGTCGAAATGGAAGAAATACCTCACGGTTGTTTCGAAGTCTTGTAGGTCAGGTCCACCTATTGCGATGTGGGCTGTAACGACTCGCTGCAACTGCAAATGCTATTTCTGCAAAGTCTGGAGAAAACCTGTAATCGAACCCGAGCTTAAGCAGGCGCTCCAAACTATCGACATCTTGGATAGGCTTGGAACGTACAGCCTGAGCATAACGGGCGGAGAACCCATGTTATATCCTCACATACGAGAGGTTGTTGACTACGCGCATGAAAAAGGCTTCATAGTGCAGATTAACACCAACGGATCAATACTGGCTGAAAAGGCTAAAGAAATTTCAAACGCAGACCTTGTGACGATCTCACTGGACTACCCAGACGAGCGACACGACACCGTGCGTGACCACCCTCACTTGTTTGAGAAAGTTGTGAAAGGTGCTCAAGCATGCAGACGTTTGAATTTGCGAGTTGATTTCAGTGCGCTGCTCCTCGGCGACCAAAACATAAAAGATCTGGCGGACTTTTCAAGGAACTCCCGCGCAAGTCTAGTCTTGTCCTATCCTGAAGTTGGAGGCTCTCTGCACGCGGACCGTTGGGATTTGCCTTCCAAGAAATGGCTGATACAATGCTTCAAGAGGACAATGGAACTGAAGAATAGGGGTTATCCTATTTTCAATACGATGCTCGGCCTTCGTGACGCAATCCAGTACTTGAAGAGTGAAACACGCTCATTGCCTTGCTTTGCTGGTGAAAGCATAATCTACATTGATTGGGAAGGCTGGGTTTACCCGTGTCTTCATGAATCCAAGGTCTGCCGCATAGGTGACCTAATTGACGCATACCCAAGTCTTCCCAAATACTATACATGTGCAAAATGCTTCGACCAAGCGTGGCTTGATCTATCAGCGGTGGAATGGTCTCTGAGAAAAGCGAGACCCGATTTGGCTTCTACCGACTTGCTGCAGATGACTAAGATTGCTCTTCAAATGGTCTAGGTCGGTCTCGCTTTCTTCCAATTAAGAAGGTAGATCGTCCACATCGAAAGCACCAAGATTGCTCCAGCAACTGATCCTATGAACATGTCCACTGTTAATGTATGCTCATGCCCAGAGACAAGGGAAACGAGCCAAGCGATTGACCATGGAAACGACCATCCGCCAAAAGGGTAAGGATCCATCCACCACCAGTTAGGATAATTCAACCAGTTTACAGGACTGTTTCCACGGATGTATTCTATGACAGAGGCGCTTATCAAATCGAGAAAACCAGAGCTCAGAATAATTACTGGGGTCACTAACAGAAGAGCAATTCCAGCGCTGTCTTCCCGTAAAGTCTGCCTGATGCTTCTCTTCCAGAAAACCGGCGTCAACGTCACTGTGAACGTAAAGATGAACATGATAATGCTCACGGGAATCCAGTAGGTGGGAGCTTCGTTTTCAGGTATCAGAATGCCGAACAAGGTTGCGTCTATGAAAGCGTAGAAAAACATGCTGAAGCCAATTGAAACGCCGCCTAAGACTACATATTTACGTTTTGTGTGCAACTGCGACTACCATAAGAAGTCTCGGTATTCTCGGCTGTTGAACAAGCGCAGGAACTCTTTGTCTTTTATTCTTGTTTCATCTAGGTTTTTCCTCAGGAATTCTGTGGTTTCTTTGGCTAGCCGCATCGCTGAGTTGAAGACTGAGCGGCTTGACCTTTTTTTCAACGTGAGACCATAACTTGTCTTGAGGTCTTCCAGGTAGTGCTTGGGCTTGTTCTCAAGCTCAATGAATGATGGGTATGTCTGGCTTTCGCTGGTGTATTCCCGCACTGGGTTGAATGGTCTTAGAATGTTGTAGCATATTTCAGCAATTGTGCGCGCTGCGTATAGGATGTTCAACGTGTCCTTCTGTAGGTAAGCGTTCTTGAGTTTTCCAACGTATTCCAAGAGGCCAGAAGCCTCTGTGGGAACGAACTGAAGGAAATCCTCTGGCGAAACCTTGTGTTTTTCCAGCTCAGCTTCTATTTTGTCCATGTTCTGGTTTCGGTCGAATAAGACTTTAGCATGTTTGTAGGCTGTGTCCCAGATCCATTCTTGGGGCTTTTTGAATTCTTTCAGTTTCTTTGAAAGTTGGTTGAAATGGACGGTTATCAAGATTTTTCTTCTTTCGTGCTCTGCGAAGCGGAAGATGCTCTTTCTATCGGTTCTTGTTCGCGTGAAGACAGCTAGGTCGATGTCGGAATACTGCTGCATTTTGCCGAAGGCGTAGCTTCCATAGGCAATTATCAACTCTACATCGCTTGTTGTTTTCAGAATCTCGTCTCTGATGTTTCCTAGTAGTTTTTCCATGGTGAGCATGTGCTCCGTGGCGTCATTGCATATTTGTTGCTGGTTTCATAAAATGATGGCGCTAGGGCTGTGTTGAGCGAGAAACAAGAGGGGTTCCCGCAAGAGAGGACTCCCTACTTATTCGTGGATCGTCGGCGCCTTTGCACCGCTATGCCTGCGATCAATGCGATGAGTACTATGAGAATGATTGCTAAGTAGAGCTGCAAGTCTTGAGTTGAACCCGTCTGTGTATTGCCGTTGGATTGAGAGGCGGGCGTCACAGTCAACGTGGCTTGATCGGTTCCGCTAGTGTATCCGGTTTTTGTGGCGGTTGCTGTTATTGTGACAGTTGTCTGAGTTGTCACTGTTGGCGAGGTTAACGTGGTTGCGAAAATGCCTGTTGAACCTGTAGTTCCACTGGTTTGGGCGAGGACTCCGCCATTATCCGCTGTTAACGTTACGGTTGCGTCTGGCACTTGGTTTCCGTCAGAGACGACCTGAGCCGAGACTGTGGCTGTTTGACCCGATTCGACTGTGGATGGGCTAACTGTAACTGTTACCGATAGTGTTGGCTGTGGTTGGGGCTCAGCCCTGATTGTCAAGGTTGCGCTCATCCCAAAGTGGAGCTTGCAATAGTAGGGCAAGACTCCGTTCGAATACCTAGACAATATCTGGTTGTACTTAACGACATCAATTACAAGTTGAAAGGTTTGACCCGGCGACAAAAGTTGGTCGAATATTCCATCGGGTGAGCCTACCGTTCCGCTGGTAACTGTGTGGGTGACGACTCCGTGGTTCTGCCAGACTAACGTAACGTTTCCGCTCGAGTCTGGCTGCCTGATTGACAGGCTAGTGGGCTGAAACACGTTGTCCCGAACATCTATATTGCATGTTGAGTCGTTGCAGATGGAAGGAGAAGGCGTATGCGCCTCGGCAGGGTTCACGCTAAAGATGAAGAATGAGGCTGACAAAAGGAGAGCTGACGCGATCAGCGTCAATATCCAAAAGCTGCGCTCAGCTGTATGGAAGCTTCGTTCATCATGGTTCAGAATCTATACCTCCTGTTTTCTTCTTGGTTAAACAAGAAGCTGTGACGTAACTTAAGGTGGACGTGTGCGATTGATTGCAGGTTGAACCGAATGTACACGTGTGTTTCTAGGCGGCTATTTCTCGAATGATGCTGGCATCCATGGAACGACACGTATGGATGGGTCTTGGAGGTTGTTGAGGATTGCCGCGTTGAGCAATAGCGGTGTCAAAGATTCGATTAGTCTGGAGTTTTCTAGGGAGCCCACGCTAAGCGGACGTAGGTTGGGTATGTCGCGGATCAAGTTGGAAGCTGTGGATATGGCTGAGCCGTGGTTGCTGGCTACTAGCACATCTATGTTCATGATTGAGTCGATGTTGTTCAGGTAGGTTGCGGGCACGGTTTGGAAGGCTGAGACAACGGGCACAGGCTCAACTATCTCTTGGATGATTTCGGCGGCTGACTTCGCTTGATGTATAGGCGCTTTTTCATCTGCGATTGGTGCATACGTGAACAAGCCTTTCACTTTTTTCATGGAGACAACGGTTGAAACAATGACTTGCCCTTTCTTCATGTATGTTCTGAGTTCAGTCATGGTTTGAGGTATGGTTTCAGAGGGCAAGGTGACTGCCACGACTTCGGCTTTCTCCACGGCTTCTGTGTTGAGGACGCCCTGGATGCTGCCTCCATACTCTGTTTGGTAGAATCCTTTGGCGATGTTGTTCTGCTCCTTGGCAATTGTGCGAGCCTTGTCCCGGAACCTCGATCCGATCAGGATGTCGTGTTTCAACGCCCATCGGATAGTTAAGCCTCTGCCCATGTTTCCTGTGCCGCCGAGAATACCTATCCTCAATTCCCGCGCCTCCGTCTGCGTGATTTCTGTATTGACTGCACGTGTTGGATAATGGCGTTTTTGATGTCTTCTTTTGCTTTTTGTGGTTTCCAGCCTAGAAGTCTCTGTATCTTTTCGATAGGAGCTGGGGCAGAGCCTATCTTGGCGAGCGGTTTCTTTGACCTTATCTTGGTTTTTGAGCCCGTCGTCTCGCAAATAATTTCGTACAGTTCGTGATTAGTCATGTAAGTCGCTGGGTTAGACAGGTTGAAGACTTGACTGTAAGCTCTCTTCTTAAGGGCAGCTGTTAAGAAGGCATCAACCACTTCATCGACATGTATGGCACCGAAGCCCTCGCCTTCCGCAACATCTACAGTTTTGCGTGTGGTTACGGTGTCAACGGTTTCCTTGTTCATAAATAGTGCCTGGTTGTCGTCGTAGACAACTTCTATGCGAAACGCAGTGGCAGGCAACCCGTAATGGTGACTGTACATGAGGCAGAGTTTTTCTGTCGTGAGTTTAAGTATGCCGTACGCGGGTCCAGGATCTCCGTTCCACAGTTCAGGCTTGCACACAGATTCCTCGTCCAGCTTAGGTAATGCTGTTTGGCCATATACAGCGCAGCTGCTCGAAAAAAGAAAGTGCTTGACTCCGTGCGATTTGGCTGCTTCTAACAGGTTCAGTGTGCCTCTGATGTTGGTATCGAATAAGTCGGCTAAGGGAAGCCCGTGCCTCCACGTGTGTCCGTTCCAGTTGATCGCCAAATGATAGACAACGTCAACGCCGCTGACTGCTTTCTCCACAAGCGCTTTGTCGTTCATGCCTCCGCGGACGTCATTGCCGCCTATGCCCAGAAACTCTAGGTTTGGCGCGGTTTCTTCTTTGAGCAAGCCCTTCTGAACGTCCAGAACCTTTACTCTGCATCCTTTTCGCAGCAGAACTTGCACGAGACGAGAACCGATAAAGCCGCTGCCACCTGTGACTAGAGCCTTCCGCGCGACATTGTTGGAAGTCATACTAGCTAATTGCTTCAACAGCAACTATAACAGTGTTGGCGCTGTTGCCACGGTTCCAAGCCTTAGCTGTCTGTCTCTACCCTACTATTTGCGTATCCTCATGACTGTAGGGAGGCTGGCAGATGCATAGGATGAGCAGATCGTCCTTACCCGTATTGGTTACCGTGTGCCTTGTCTTAGGTGATATGTAGACCAACGTGTTTTCTTCAAGAGGCTTCTTTCTGGAATCAAGCTGTATGACTCCGATGCCTCTCGTTATGTAGTAGAATTCCGCCGAAGTTTCGTGGATGTGTTCTAGGGTTCTTTTGCCAGGTTTTACGGTCGCTAGGGCTATGCTGAACCCGATATTCTTGGGTGCTTTTTCTGACGTTTCGTGATGCGGATGAAAGAATTCGCGAATAATAGACTTATCCTTCGTAACGAACGCTTTGAGATTGTCTAATCTGCGTAGGAGCATGAAAGCCAGTAAACGAGGTTACCTTAAATTTCTTTTGGGATTTCGACTAGTCCAGGGTGGACAGCATTTTGTGGTATGTTTTTAAGAGCCTGCGGTTTTCTTCTTGTTCAATCTTGGCTCTCAGCGCCTGTAGCTCTCTTTTGACTTCGTTGACTAATCGTTCTGTTTCTTTGTCCAACGCTAATCGCTCCGTTGATATTTCTGCACTCTGGTCAGAAGCCTTATGCTTTATGAATTTCAAATAATGAAGAGACACGTGTACCAATGGTTGAATAGAGAGACAAGGTGAGAGGTTGAAAGACTCTGTGAACATTCGGGGCTTCTTGAAGGGTGTAGACGAGCCAGCTTGGGTTGAACTGCTGAACGCTGAATACCGAGAGTATGCAAGTTGGTGGAGGGGCATCACCGTGGATGATATGCTTGAGCTTGAGGAGAGCCCTGACTTTGATTTTGAAGGCCGCTTAATAGCTGAGGTTAATGGGAAACCCGTGGGCGTAATTTATGCTTTCATCGAGGAGCCAGGCGATGAAAAGCGGGGTTTCATCAGGGATTTCTGTGTGCTTCCGGCTTTTCGAGGGAGTCAAGTTGAGGAGCAGCTCTTAGATGCTCTTGTTAGAAAGCTTAGGCGGCAGCAGGTTAACCGCGTGCATGCTTGGACTGGGGTCAGCCGAACAGATCGTATACGGTTTCTAGAGAAAAACGGCTTCAAGTTTGCTTACAGGACTATTGACATGAGGATCAGCCTAGGCGATCTGCTCTCCAGCATAGGTGAAAATGTGGAGGTCCCTATTAGACCAATTAGAGCTGAAGTGGACGAAGACATAAAGGTCCTCAATTGGCTTGAGAACGAGTGCTTCAAGGACGATCCGCTTTATATTCCTGTTACTGTTGAGAAGACTCGTCAATCCTTGCTGAACAATCCAGTTCTAGAGTGGCAGAAGTTCTTTTTCGCTGTGCTTGACAATAGGAATGTGGGCTACATCGGCGTGGGGATTGATGAAAGATACAATGTTGAGCACGACGTCAAGACTGGGTTTATCCGTAGAATCGGCGTTTTGTCGTCTTACAGAAGAAGAGGTATCGGAACCAGATTACTGCTGCACGGTTTAGCGGCACTAAAAGCAAAGGGAATGACTAGCGCCTCGTTGGACACTGAGGATACGAACCCGACCAGAGCTATGACGCTCTATGAAAAAGTGGGGTTCAAAGTGTTGCAGGAATATGTGACATACGCTAAGGACATTGCATGATGCGCGTGTTGGCTGTTCTGCTCATCTGCTAAGCTTATATTCGCCTGAAGGCGCACTGCGAATAGAAGTGATTGTGCATGAATTTGTCGCCTCAGGACACAAGGCTCATCGAGACTAGAGTATTCATTGTTGTCATGGTTTTCAGCATCGTTTCCGGAGTGAACACTGCGTTTGCTCCTTATCTCTCCATTCTTTTCCATGAGAGATTCGGGTTTTCAATTGTAGAGTTTGGTTTTTTCGGCATTCTGCTGAATAGTCTGCAATATTTGTTTAGTCCCATTCTGTTTTTTGTTGTGCTTTACCTGACTTGCGGAGGTCCATTATTGAACAGAATTGCCAGTGTTCTCGTGTCTCTTATTTTCGGAAGTTTGGTGGGGCATTCGATCGGTAGCTTCATTGGATCTATCGTCGTTGCTGTTCAGGTGAGGCAGCTTGGCGCATTGTATTATCCTCTTTCCTATTTGCCGCAGCATGTGGTGGCTCAGACATTAATGGGCTTTGCTGTACTGGCGTTTTCTGATATAAACATAAGGTGGAGAAACGCTTTGCCAGTTGATGAGCTTCAGAAGAGCAGACCTGGAGGCGTGACATTGCTCGCCGCTCTCTACGTCATTTTTGCATTGCTGAATACGATGGCGGTGCCGGTTCTGTCTCTTTATCCGTCGATCAGTGGGTCGTTGCCGCGTGGAAGTTTGGTTGTCATCGCGCTGGGCTTTGTCTTCGCGTTGGTCATTGCAGGCCAATTGGTTGTTGCGGCTGGGCTGTACTATGGCAAGAAATGGGGGTGGGTTGCCGCTGTTATTTCGTCTGCAAGCAGCCTTGTAATAGACATCTATGCTTTGGTCATCATGCTTGTGCTTGGAGGTTTTATGGGCACGCTTATGCTGGTGTTGGGATCTTTCTTTGGGTTCATAATCAGCTTGGTTGTTCTGCTCTATCTGCTGAGCATTGAAGTGCGAAGGTTCTTTGGCTTCGTCAACCCAGCCAGCCAAGTTGACGACAAGTCGGCCGCCGTGCTTGGATGAACAGGGCTTCCTTCTGAGTGTCAAAGCAGTGTTTATTGGCTGAGTTTGTTTGCTACGTCTTTTGCGTATTTCTTGGCTTTTTCTAGTTCTCCTTCTTTAAGGTACATTTCATAGACGTTACTGCCTTCTACGTATGTGATCAATGGTGGCATGATTATTTTGAAGCCGAGTTTCTTGAGTTTCTTCTCTATTCCCCTTGCCGCGTTTCCACTCATCACCCTCTGCAGCTGCGTGTCAAAAGCCGCCCCGATTTTGCCAGAAAACGCATCTTTAGAAAGCGTGTCGAGAAATTGCATGATAGGCTTAGTTGCCCTTAGAAACTGCGTAGGCGCCCCAGCTAGGACGCAGTCATAGTTTTTCACGTTGGCTGGGTCAACGTCTTTCACGTACATGCAGTCGACGTTGTGTCCTTTTGCTTTGAGAACCTCGCTTATCGCTTGGGCGACTTTCTCTGTGTTTCTCTTCGTTGAACTTGTGTCGTATACGACCAGAATTTTCAAGCAGTTTTCCCTGAGGATTAGTGATGGAGCGAATCTTTTGAGTTTTTCGAAGGCTCGTGTTGAAAACTGTTAAACATAAGTGCGAGGCATCATTTGCCAGTAAGGTGAGTCTTTGATGGATGAATGTCCTAACTTGGAATCTAATCTAGCTGGTTGTCCGTGCACGTATTCTTGCGATTTGAAGGGAATATGCTGCGAATGTATCCGAAGTCACCGAGCCCATAGGGAGCTTCCAGCCTGCTACTTTCCGCCAGAAGTTGAAAAAACGTATGACAGATCCATTAAGAGATTCGTGTCGCTCAACAAGTGATCGTGGACCCGCAAGTTTTATCCTTCGTTGAGGCGATATGACTCGGCATGGTCTATTCTAATGGAAAGGTGGCAGGGGCGCTTGTTCTTATTGCGACTACTCAGTTCGTTCTAGGCATGATTATTTCAGAAGCGTTGTATCCGGGCTACAGTGTAGCTGACAATTACATAAGTGATCTTGGAGTCGGGCCTTCCGCTTTGATCTTCAATTCGTCTGTGTTTCTTATGGGGTTGCTGTTGCTCATTGGAGCTTATTTTCTGCAGCGTGCCTTTCGTTTCGAGCTATTGACTGCGATGGTGGTCCTAACGGCTGTTGGCGCCATGGGCGTTGGCGTATTCACGGAAGATTTCGGCGTACTCCACAGTATCGCTTCTTTGATTACATTTGTGTTCAGCGGACTGTCAGCCATTTTCTCTGTGTTGTGTTCGCGTGTTCATAAGTTTCCTTTGGTTAAGATGCCGTTCTCCGCCATAAGCATCATAGTGGGATTGATGACGCTTGCTGCGTTGGGTCTTTTTGTGGGCAGAATCTACTTGGGATTGGGTGTGGGCGGAATGGAGCGCATGGTTGCTTATCCGGTTCTTATGTGGGGCGCTGGGTTCGGCGGCTACTTAATCGCGTATCCAGAAGAACGGAGAACCGAGCAGAAATCGCGGTAGCGCCCTGCTGCTAGTCTTAGGCTCAAGTAGGCTAAAGGAATATTTAATAGCTATCAAGTCACTATAAAAAATGGAGGTTTGGGAACGAATTGAATACGACTTTGACCCTGAAATTCAGGGGGTTGGAGGCTGAACTGCTTGAGGAAATGGTGAGGCTGGGGCTTTTCAACTCTAAATCCGAGGCTATTCGAGCGGCTGTTATGAAGTACGCCGTGGATTCTGGGCTTTTGAGTAGAGAAGACTTGTGGAAGCGCGTGAAAGCTCACAGGAGGAGAAGCGTTAGTCCAGAAAGGCTCGAGAAGGACTTGCAGCGTCTTGAGCAGTAGCATTAGGCTTAGGGCGCTTCTCGATACCAACGTCTTCATTTATGCTTTTGAGATTCCGAAGTCAAACTCTAACCTCATTTTGGAAGGTTTGAACCAGAGCCGGTTTGAAGCGATAGTTACTGAATCTACGTTTAGGGAGGTTTACCAGTACTTTAGGAAGCATCATTCTAAGAAACTAGCCGATCAATACCGCGTCTATCTCTTCGCCACGTGCCATATGGTTTTCTCACATCAGTTACACCGGCATTTGACGAAATATGTTGATGAGATCAACCGCAAGGACATTGAACAACTCATTGCTGTGAGAGAATTCGGTCTCAAATACTTGGTTTCATACGACAAGCATTTCGCAGACATAGAAGAGTACAGAACGCCGAAACAATTCGCTAAGATTCTGAGATTGCGAACACGTTTGATGAATTACTGAAGAGCGCCGAGAGAAGGGAGATAGGCTCAGGAACATGACCCAAGGTTCTGCCGATGAGGCGGCGCCCTAGCAGGCTTGTCTTTCATTCCTGCCTCTGAGAAGATGATAGAAAATATGTGGGGTTTTGGGATTGGCTTGTGGTTAGTTTCCAATCCGCAGGAGTCTTCTGAGGAATCCTGGTCGCCGGTTCTGTTGTTGGATTGCCGCGGTGAAGAAGTTTTTGTCGAATTCTGGTTGGAATCCAGGGTTGTTTTCTTTGAGTTGGTCGATTGTTTCTTTGAGGCATTCTTGCCTCGACTTGCCCTTGGTTATTCCTTTTCTTCTTGATGCGCTGTACTTGAATCTGAGTCTGTTTTGGATTGAACCCTTGGAGCCTTTGGGTATGTATTCGAGTTCCTGCTTGATGATTTCGTTTATTTCAGCTCTTTTCATGTTTAGTTTCCCTCCATTTCTTGTGTATCGTTGCCGCTAGGATTGTTCAGCTTCTGTTTGGCGGCTGTGGCTTGTTGAAGCGACTTCTCTGGGTATTTCAGGTAGTTCTCGGCTGATTTTTTTCTCAACTGCGCTTGCTGCTTCTTGTAGGATCTTTTGGGAGTCTTCGTTTGCTGCTTCTAGGTTGATGTTGAATTCGTTTCCTTGCTTGGAGTCGATTATTACTCCTTGAAGTAGGTCGCCTATTTCTCCGAGTTCTCTTTCTGCTGCGGGAAGTATGTCTGTGAGTCCGCTTCTTACGCTGCGCAGAACGTTCATTGTGGGTGCTAGGCTGCTGACGGCGTCGCCGAAATCGATGACTGTTCTCAGTCTGAGCACAGTTTGTTCCAAGGCGAGTCTGGCGTACATTATGGCTTTTTCGATCTTGCGCATTTCTGCTAGTTCGCTTGCTAGGACCTGTGCGCGTGTTATGTCGTGGGTTTGGTATGCTTTGACTATTCTTGTGAACAGGGTTTCGTCGCGTTTTGCCAACGTGTCCGATGCGGTGTTGAGTCTTTGGATTTGTAGTTCCATGCGTCTGGTGGCTTGGTCTATGCGTTGCTTCGCTGACTCCTGAGGTGGGCGAATCTTGTCTTTTATTCTTGTGTGGAAAGGCGTTTTCGAGTCTTGTGACTGCCATTTGGCTGCAAATTCTCGCGGCAACTTTTTACTCCCTTTCCATGTAGAAAGAATGTTCAAGCGTATTATCCATGTATAACACGTGGAAAACATGCAGCGATATGCAAGAGCGATATGTTCTAAGGACGTAGACAGCGATTTTGTGGGTTTTGAAGGCAAAACCGATCCGTGTGCACCCTTACTCTATACATGATTGTGTAGCCGCTTGTCGAGTTGTGGGAGGGGGTCATAAAATCTTATAGGAGTTGACCCGCAGAATTATGCGTGATCGGAGACGATGTCCATGGTTAAGGTCTCTGTTGTCTACGACACAAGGTATGGTAACACGAAGCTTGTGGCAGAGAAGATTGTCGAGGGAATGAGACAAGTCGAGGGCATAGAAGCCTACATCGCTGATGTCAAAGAAGTCAATCTGGATGAAATAGCTGGTTCGGACGCGGTGTTGATTGGGTCGCCCAATCATGTCGGTAGGCCTGCGCGTGGCATCAATGCGTTCATTGATAAACTCGGCAAGCTTGGTCTGAAGATGAAGTGGGTGGCTGTTTTCGATACACATATGGCGAGCGACATGCGCGCGTACGATAAGATGGAAAAAAGGATAGGCAAGAAGGCTCCAGGCTCGAGGTTGATGTCACCTGGCTTGTCGATAAAGGTTGATGGATTGGAGGGTCCAATCGCAGACGGTGAACTTCCGAAATGCGTAGATTTCGGGAAGAAAGTGGCGTCTCAACTTAAAACGTGATAGACTGTCTTAACCCTTGTAGCCATTTGGCTTAATCGTGGGGCATGATCGTTCTTTCTCTTTCGACTTCATTCAGCAATTCATAGAACCCCAGTCGATGAGAATCAAAGACGATCATCTTCGTGCCTTAACTTATATGTAGTTACTCCCTTGACGAACCCTCTCAGTTCTTTCATTGGCTTCTTTGGGATTAAGTGGACTACGCCGCCTTTCTCGGTAACGATGAGTTTCTGCCCCGGCTTTAAGTTCATTTTCTCTCTGACATCCCGAGGAACAACAATCTGATACTTGGAAGAAACCGTGACAATACCCATCACGATGCCTCAACTGTTTAACGAATTTCCTATCGATACATAAACGTTCTTACGATTAGACCATTGGGCTTGCGAACATCTTGTCAAGAGATTGTTCCATCTTTCGTCTAGCCAGATTGCTCTCCATTAGGAGATGCGTTCGTCATATATTTTGGCTGTCCATATGTTTGATCCGTCGAGTTGTTTGTGTGATCGTTCCTCTCCTTGGCCTTGTTTGATTCTTTGGAGTCTAAAGTTTCTTCACTTCTTGTTCAATGTTGACTATGAGTTTGGAAAGCTTTGGTTCATTGATAGTGTCACCAGTTATCCACACTCCATCTTTAAAATCCACGTAGGCGCATTCAAGGCGAGTCCTAGGAGATGATTCAGTGTCAGTGTCGAAAGCGTGTTTGCTGAAACTTTTGCCGAAGGATCCGCTATGCAGAGTTTTCAATGATGGATCAAGCAATGTTCATGCCTTGTCAGTTTTGATTTTGTGACTTTGTTGACTGTTCTGGCCGAAAACTGCCGCACTTATTGGAATTGGGTCATCTGTGCTCAGGCGGTATGCTTCGTTCAGAATTGCTGCTTTGCCGAATTCTTCAATTGCAAAATGAACACTCAAATACGCATGATTCAACCTTCCCTTTGACATGATCATTCTTGCTTCATCAAGGAAGTCCAGAACATTTTTTCTACAATACTCAATCCCCTGTTGAACACGACTCCTTGGAATCATTCGGGCTGACATTTCACAATCTCAAAATGCTAGCTATCCCTACACAAATAAAGCTTTGAGGGAAGACCTGTGTGCTGGTCCTATTAACTGTTAAATAAGCAGACATTCACAATTGTATGACCACCATGAGTTCAGATAGGACTCTAGACGACTTTGGCTCAGGGCCCTTCAAGACTACTGGACATGCGACTGAAAGCACTATTCTTGATCTGTTCATTGAGGAGTTGGGGAAGAAAGTCAAGGTTCTGACGCAGTTAAGCTATCCGCAGCTCTCAGGAAGAAAGCAGCCAGACGCCACCATTGGAGAGAAGCAGGACTATTTCATCGAAGCTGAATGGGAAGGAAACGAAACCAAGGGTCTTGTCCAAGCGGCCAGATACCAGAGACTTGGCGGTAAAGGAATATTCGTGGTCATGTTTCCCAGCAGGTTACGAAGATCGATGCCGCGTCAAGTTCTTATCAAGCAAGCTCAGAAGGCCCAAGTTTCAGTGATTAGCATATTCAATGATGATCGAAGCCAGGACTTCTTTTCGGGAACGCTGGCCCAAATCACCGGAAAGATCTCCGTGCATGTTTTGAAGGAGATACCGGTTGCAGAGGTCAAGACAGCGAAAGTTATATCGATAATTCAGAAAGCCGTTGATTATATCTCGGCTTCTCTTGTAGGCGTCACGGAGGAAAGTCTCGATGAAGTTTTCGGTGGTAAATCTGTCTTTGACAATATTCTCCAGTACGAAGAGAAAAAATACCCGCTAAAGGAGATGCGTAAAGGCGCAGCATACCTTCTTGTTAACCAGATACTGTTCTACCATCTGCTCTCAAGGGCTAGGCCAGTTGATTTTGAGGAGATGGAAGAGGAGAAAATCCAATCATTGGCTGAATTGCAGGGCTACTTCGACAAGGTCTTGAAGATTGATTACAGGCCTACTTTCGGCTTTAAGATTGCTACGAAGTTGCCCAAAGAGGCACTGGATCCCGTCAAGGAGACTGTGAATATTGTCAAGGCGTTGAAGCCTGAAAAGATTCAGCAGGAAGTTTTAGGCAAGATTTTCCATGAGCTTATCCCCTTTGAAGTGCGAAAGGCGGTGGCGGCATTCTACACCAATAATGAAGCTGGCGCTCTCTTGGCTAATCTGGCGATCCAGAGAGCTAATGATAAAGTCATAGACTTGGCGTGCGGTTCGGGAACTTTGCTCGTGTGTGCCTATCAGAGAAAGAAGGAATTAACGAAAGAGGGAAAGAAGTTCACCCCTAATGATCATGTCCGGTTCTTGGAGAGCGAACTTACAGGGGTGGATGTAATGCCTTTTGCTGCACATCTGGCTGCGGTTCACTTGTCGCTGCGGGAGCCTCTTTATGAGACTCAGCGTGTGAGGCTAGCCGTGTGGGATTCGACTGAGCCAACCGTGAGACCTGGACGGACCATTCCGACAATATCTCGTGAGCTCCGCAAAGCGTATGCGCGGCCGAGGCTAGATGTTTTTTCAAATCAAAGTGCAAGGTCGGCATATTCAGAGGATGCTTACATCGACAAAGGATCGGTGAACTCTGAGGGTGTTGGAGGAGATGCGATCTCTCTGGAGCCAGTTGATGTTGTCATAATGAATCCTCCATTTACTCGGCAGGAGAGGATTCCTGAGGAGTACAAGAACAAACTGGCAGAAAGATTTCGGCAGTATGGCCATGTTCTGAGTGGCCAGGTTGGGCTTCATGGATATTTCATTCTCTTGGGTGACATGTTCCTGAAGGATGGCGGAAGGCTGGCTTTTGTTCTCCCCGCGACTGTTTTGAGGCTTCAAAGCATGGAAGGGATTCGAAAGTTCTTGGTCAAGAAGTATCGACTAGACTACATTGTCTCGACTGAGCAGCGGTCAGCGTTTTCTGAGGCAGCCAGATTCAGAGAGATCCTCCTAGTCGCTACTAAGACCAGCCGGGGCTTGAACCGTTCCAAGTGTGTGTCGGTTAATTTGAAGAGGATTCCTGTAGATGCCGCTGACGCTGATTTTCTAGCGGATGAAATATTGTCTTCCAGAAGTGCTCATCAAGAGATGGATGATCCCGATCTTTCGACGCGGTTTGTCAGCCAAAGCGAGCTTGAAGCGTCTGCGGAGAACTGGTTTGACAAGCTCATTGTTCAAAAAGAGGAAACATTACTTGACGTATGTCTACAACAAGCGCCAGAAATATTGAAGCCTTTCAGCCAGATTCTTGAACAAGGGAAAGGCAAGATAGTAAGAGGAATTGAGCATTGGACTGGGCAGCCTGTATCGGTTTCTTCTGCCTTCATTCTCGCTTCGGAACGTCACGCTTTGAAGAAAGATGACAAGTGGATCGTGAAGGAAGTCAGGAAAGATTCCATATTAGTCAGAGACCGATTTGTGAATTTGGAGGTTGCAGTCCCAAGGAAAGCCACTGCACCTGCGTTAAGACGCCCCTCTGGACTTCAATCCATAGATGTGTCCGATGACTTGGACTCAGCTGTGGTTTCACGTTTCTTGGGAGATCAGCACTTTTTCATGAAAGGCTTGGTTCAAAAGGGGAAGAACCTCTCGGACTACGTTAAGAAATGGCGGAAATACCTCGAAAGCAGAAAAACAGTTTTGATGGTCTCAAGACGTTTCAATCTTTCCGCACCAAACACCGCTGCAATGGCATTCTCCTCTGACAGACCGGTCTCGCCGTGCAAGATGTTTTGGGCGATTCAAGGTTTGAATGCCCAGGAAGCGAAGATCATGTCTTTGTGGTTCAATTCAACGATCAACATTAGCCAGATTTTGGCTAAGCGTGCCGAGACCGAGGGGGCTTTCATGGGTCTTGATCAGTATATTCTTCAAGAATTCCTGGTTCCAGATCCAATAAGTCTTAGTCATGAACAGAGAGACCAACTTGTTCGGACCTTTGACGAGCAAGCGAGGATCAAAATGCCTTCAATTCTGGATCAGCTCAGGACGAAGAACTCAGTGAGAAGGAGTATTGATCTAGCCTTCTTGAGAGCTCTTGGCGTCAAAGGAGATCATGAGGAATTATTGAACAGGGCGTATATTTCAATCGAGAAAAATATAGAAACGCTTGCAACGCTGATGAAGGAAGGGCAAGCTGAAGATTGAGACTCCTTAGCTGACAACAGCCTGCATTTTCATATTTCTGCCATGTTGTTCATTTTGCACAACAGTCAGTATCTTCCAGAATCTTACATGTGAAGGATGTTCATGGACCCAAGGTTCCGCCAATGATATGGCGCCCCTCGGCAGGAAAGACATATTTTCCTTCCTTTGGCCGGGATTTGAACCCGGGTCCAGCGGGCGACAGCCGCTTATACTATTCCGGCATTGAGGAAGATCCTCACTGTGACCGGACTATACTACCAGGGCTGTCCATACAGGCCAAAGCGCCGTTTGGAAATAAGAAAAGCATCGATTAATTAAGTTTTCTTGATGAGAAGGGTCTGGCTACAAGAAGCATAAATAAGGATGGCTTGCTTCCACAACTTTGAAATAAATGAAATCGCCATTCTGACTGATTTAATGGGGGTCTTTGTCTTATCCTATGTGAAAGTCAGCGGATATATTGATGGTGCAAATTTATTTCACGCTGGCGAAAGCATAGGATTGAGGATTGATTACTCGAAATTGAAATCTCTGGTAGAACAGAACCGAATCTTGGTGGATCTGAATTATTATGACATGTCCGAAAATAGACCTTCAGAAAAGGCCTTTTTTCAGAAACTTCAAGATTTCGGCTATAATCTGAAGATTGTCCCACTCCGCAGATATGGCTCGCAACCTGTAGAAAAGAAAATTGACACTCAAATCGTTGCGGACTCGCTGGTTGACGCTTTTAACAAAAAATTCGACATCGCCGTCTTTGGCTCAGGCGATAAAGACATTCTTCCAGCCGTTGAATATTTACTGCAAATGAAAAAGCAGGTTGAAATAATGAGCTTCGAGCACACCTTGGCTTGGGACTTAAAGAAGTCGGGCGCTAAGATAATCAACCTCACAAAAATCCAAAATCAAATTCGAAGAATTTAGTGGATTTGGCGACAAGTAGGCTAATCGCCTACCACAAGATTACTCTTGTGACACTCTGGTTTGTCGCCAAATTGCTCCAAATATGTTCTAACGATCGGCTAGATTTAAGCTTTGCTAAGTAGGTCTCCTGACATTTTCAAAACATGCGCCCAAAAAATAAGCCACTTGGGCTAGGCCAGACTATACTACCATGGCATTCCTTGTTGGCTAGAAGCACCGTTTGGAAGTAAGAAAAGCATGGACAAATTGAGTTTTCTTGATCAACCCACTTGATAACACAACTTGTTTTAATTTAAGATAGCGTTTCTGGCATTCCGTCCACTTAATAGGTGGTTCTAGAAAGAGATGCAAGGGTTACGAATTCGCGGAGTTTCGCTATTAGCGAAATTATATAAAGTCCTGCGAAATGCCATTCGACGATATGGAACGGAGCTTAATCATTGCTGCGTAGAAGGACAAAAAAGGCTACGGAAAGCCATAGCTTATGGCAAAGCAACCATCTGGACTAGTAAACTGAGGATGCTTGAAGGCAAGAACATGAAAACTGTGAAAAGGAAGCCACTCATCGGCGAAAGAATCATTCTCAGACCTTTCAGCAAGAAGGATCTAACGCACATTATGCGGTGGTCAAATGATGCTGAACTTAGAAAGCTGACAGGCGAAATCGCTCCGATCAGTCAAGCAGAGGCTGAAAAATTCTACAAAGAACTACGCATCGATGAAACCCGAGCATGGTACACAATTGTCGTGAAGAAGGATAGCAGAGTCATAGGTGAAGCAGGCTTACTCCGCATGTTCACGCCTTGGCGAAACACAGACATGACCATAATCATAGGCGAAAAAGACGCTCGACGAAGAGGATACGGAAAAGAAGCAGGCCACCTCCTTCTCACCCACGCCTTCCACAATCTAGGCTTCCACAGAATCTCAGTAGGCGTCGTGGGCTTCAACACCACCGCCATACGATTCTGGAAAAGCCTCGGCTTCAGAAAAGAAGGCGTTGAAAGAGAAGAATACTACTGCGACAACAAATACAGCGACTTCGTCATGATGAGCATGCTAGAAAACGAATACAAACAACCACCAAAGAAGTAGTAGTCAACGCACACGCGGAGCGGACGACTACTTCTAAGCAAACCAGTTCGTTATTATTACAATCTCCTAGCGAAAGTTAACGACTGATGAAAAACTTCAGATCATCAACATCCATAGAAGTTGTTGCAGCAGACCTACCACCGTCAACAACAACTTCAGAAGTAGCTGCACTCATCAACTTGATGATGATGACACTAAAGCGCAAGACAACTTCATCACAAACACAAACAGACTAGGTTTGCGTGTTCATGTTCAACTGTTTTCAACCTGCCCGCAAAATTAGAAGAAGAAGTAACAAAGAAATTGACCCCTTCTTCTTCTTTCAAAATTCTCTTCCCGCAGAGCCCGTTGTCACAGCCATGTTAGTGTTTCTAAGGCAACGTCAACACTAACACGCACGCAACGCTCAACATACTCAAATGCCACGCATGTCAACATCAAACTTCACGCATAACAACATAGAACTTCACGCTAAAACAGCGAAAACAGAGCCAAAAACATCATTCAGAACCATAAACAGCGCCCAAAACGCAAACAGAAAAGTCTAACTTCGACCGCAAAAATTTTTTTCTGCACTCATACTAACCGTCTAGACCGCTCAAAACTGTACTAAACTCCATCACCTCCTCAATATTCCGAATCAGTATTCCCACATCGCAAACTATTAGCCCACAAAACACCATCACCTAAAACCCACAAAACAGGAGAAACCCGATCAAAAATGAACGAAACCCTCTACCAAGCCTGCAAAGAACTAATCGACGACGCCAAAACAGGCAGCAGCGACAAAGTATTCAAAGAAATAGCCCTCGAAATCCTAGCCCGAGCCAAAAACATACTCACAGAACATCAATTCAGAGACCTCACACAATACGCAGCCGAAAAAATGAAAGAAAAAACCGAAATCACCCAAGCCACACTACCCTACTAGCCTTCCAAGTCCGCCTAGACTTTATCCAAACCCAAAACATACAATTCGCTGCTCTTTTTACGACTAGCCCGAGGCTTCAAAAAGCGTACAACACGAAACTCACGACGCACCTCAGCCACAAACTCACTCATCATATCACCCTGAAAAACCTTAAGAAACACATTACCACCCCTCTTCAACACACCACCAGCCACAGTCAACGACCGCCAAGCCAAATCCACCTGCCTCGCCGAATCAACCTCCCACACACCAGAAACATTAGGCGAAACATCAGACACCACCACATCAGCCACACCACCAGGCAAAAAACCACGAATAACATCCACAACATCAGGCTCACAAATATCCGCAACAACAGACCGCACATTCTCAGCCTCAAAAGCCTCAACAGGATTCAAATCCACACCCAAAACAAAACCACGCTCCCCCACAGCCCACAAAGCAGCCACCATCCAACCCCCAGGCGCCGCACCCAAATCCACCACAACATCGCCCTGCTTAATCAAACCAAAACGCTCAACAGCCTCAGACAACTTAAACGCAGCACGAGAACGCAACTGCTCAGCCTTAGCCCTACGATAAAAATAATCCCTCTGACGCTCACGAACCCAACCCTTAGGCACAGCTAAGAGTCACCAGACGGATCCATGGGCTGCCCAGCCAAAACCGAAATCCAATCAGTCAAAGTAACACAGGCTATAGGCGAAACAGAACCAAAAGCCCCACAACGCGGATCATTACTACACATAAGACAGGGACACTCCATAATCGAATTAATCGACGGAGGCTGACGCTTCGGAAACAACCTATACGTCCAACGTCCACTACGCAATTCGCGCTCACGCCGCACCAAACCCTTATTCTCCAACTTCAAAGCAATACGAGAACCCTCACGGCTACTAGCCCCCAACCTACGCCACAAATCAGCCTGAAGCACACCCTGACTACGAGTATGCGAAATAAAGTACAGCGCCCTATACTCCAAATCGTCACGCTTAGGCATAGACCCGCCGAAACCTCAAACTTTTCCCTCTTTCTATTACTTCAAATATATATGTACACACTCTAGGAATAAAAATGTACGTATCCAAACTAGAAACACCCTGGAGCCCACAACCATTGCCAAAAAACCCGCAAAAACCCACATACATACTAGGAATAGAATCAACCGCAGACGACTTCAGCGTCGGCATAACCACACTCAACGGAAAAATCCTAGCCAACATAATCAGCGCATACATGCCACCCACAGGCGGAATCCACCCAAGAGAAGCAGCAAGACACCACGCAGAAGTAGCAGGAGAGACAATACACCAAGCCCTAAAGAAAGCCGACACAAACCCTAACCAAATCCAGGCAATAGCCTTCTCACAAGGACCAGGCTTGGGACCATGCCTACGAACCGGCGCCACAGCAGCCCGAGCCCTCGCAGCCTACCTAAAAATCCCATTAATCGGCGTCAACCACAGCGTAGCACACATCGAAATCGCCAAGCTAATCACCGGCGCAGCAGACCCAGTCACACTGTACGTGTCAGGCGGCAACACCATCATCTCAGCCTACGAAGACGGATACTATCGCATATTCGGCGAAACCCTAGACATCGCAATAGGCAACTGCCTCGACGTCTTCGCACGACAAGCAGGACTAACACAAAGCCCCAACAACCCTTTCGGCGCCATAATCGAACAACTGGCAAGCAGAGGCAAAACATTGATTCCACTACCCTTCACAATCAAAGGCATGGACCTATCCTTCAGCGGCTTACTCACAGCAACCGTGGAAGCACTGCAAAGCCGAAAACACCGACTGGAAGACATCTGCTTCAGCCTACAGGAAACAGCCTTCTCCATGCTGACCGAAGTAACAGAACGCGCACTAGCACACACAGAAAAACCCGAAGTACTCGTAACAGGCGGAGTAGCAGCCAACAAACGCCTACAAACCATGCTCAAAACCATCGCCGACGAACACAACGCCCACTTCAGCGCAGTGCCAAAACAATACGCCCTAGACAACGGAGCAATGATCGCCTGGACAGGCGCACTAGCCTACAAACACGGCATCACCACACCCATAGAAAGAAGCGAAGTTAAACTAAAATGGCGCCTGGACCAAGTACACGTACCATGGATAAACAGAGAGTGAACTCAGCCGCATGCTAATCAAAAAAGGCGCCGAAGCCAACCTACACCTCGAAGAATGGCAAGGCAGAAAAGTGATTATGAAACGACGCATGCCCAAAGCTTACAGGCTACTCCAACTTGACTCAGACATTAGGACACACCGCACACTACATGAACCCATGCTCATCCACAGAGCCAAAGAAGCCGGAGTCCCAACACCCACAATATACATGGTTGATCTAGCAGAATCAAACATCATCATGCAATACATCGAAGGCAAGCAAGTCAAACAAATTCTAAACACCTTGCCCTTAAGCGAGAAAGCACGCATATGCCGCAGCATCGGCACATCAATAGGCCTCTTACACAAACACGGAATCATCCACGGCGACCTAACCACATCAAACATGATTCTCACATCTCAGGGAAAGATTCACTTCGTAGACTTTGGACTAAGCGAGCATTCGGAAGAACTGGAGGCTCGCGGCGTCGACCTACACCTCATGAAAAGAGCATTGCAAAGCACACATCACAAGTCCGCAAAACAATGCTTCGAAGCCATTCTGGCGGGATACACAGAGAGCGTCGGAAAAGAAACAGCAGCCGAAGTCCTAAAGAAAATTCAAGAAATAGAGCGCAGGGGACGCTACATTGAAGAAAGGTAGGATCGCATTCTTCGTCACCGGCAACGTACAAAAATACCACGAAGCAAGGGCTGTGCTCTCCGAATTCAACATCTCAACAGCCATGCTCAACTTGGAAACAACAGAAATTCAAGCCGACGATGTCATTACGATTGCCAAATCCAGCGCCCTAGAAGCCACAAAGAAATCCAACATACCCGTCTTTGTGGAGGATGCTGGACTCTTCATCAAGGCTCTCAACGGTTTCCCAGGACCGTACTCATCATACGTGTACAGAACAATCGGCACACAGGGAATTCTAAAGCTGATGAAAAAAGTCAAGACACGCGACGCTTTCTTCCATTCTTCAGTGGCTTTCTGCGACCTTGGCACATCCAACCTGCTCAAATGCTTCAGTGGTAAGGCTGAGGGAAAAATAGCTCTCAAGGAACGGGGAACCAGCGGCTTCGGCTTCGATCCAATTTTTGAGCCATCGAACGACCCCACCAGAACTTTCGCAGAAATGACTCAGCACGAGAAGAACGATTGTTCCCATCGTGCTGAATCCTTACGAAAGTTCGCCGCATGGTACAAGCAGCGGTACCTAGAATTGAGATTGCCATTGTCAAGGAGCTTATCAGCTGTTCTATGATGAAGTAATTCCAATGCTCAGTTACAAGAAGTCTTAAATACGTCGAGGCGGTCGCTGTTTTAGAGTCTATGGTGAGAAGGTCATGCCAAAAGTCGAGAGAGGCGCGTCTCATTCAACTAGGCCTGTGGGCAAGAGACCTCCCGCTTGGGCTAAGTACACACCTGAAGAGGTCGAGTCTCTGGTTGTTAAATTGGCCAGAGAAGGGCACAGCTCTAGTAAGATCGGAGTGATTTTGCGCGATCAATACGGTATCCCTTTGACTAAACCAATTGCTGGGAAATCGGTCATGGAAGTCATGAAAGCGGCAGACCTGGCTCCCTCTATGCCTGAAGACTTGGAAATCTTGTTAAGGAAAGCTTCACGGTTGGTTGTTCACCTTGAACGGAACAAGAAAGACAAGTACAATGTACGCTCCCTCCAGAACGTGGAAGCCAAGATTCACAAACTTGCGAAGTACTACAAACGAGAAGGCGTTTTGCCAGCGGACTGGAAATATGAAGCTAAAACCGCCAGTTTGGTCTAGGTGCATTACCCCTGGGCAGTAGTGGTCAAATCGAATCTTTTTTGAAGGCTGCGGCTCAAGCAGCCGATGTGATAAAGAAATGCGCTGATCAAGGCGGTTTCATTCATGTAGTTTCTCATTTAGACGCTGACGGTTTATCAGGTGCAGGCGTCATTGGCACAGCGCTGACAAGGCTGAATGCAACGTTTCGCATAAGAATCGAACGGTGGGTAGACGAAAAAATCGTTGACACCATAGTCTCCGACAAACCCACGCTCACAATCTTTAGCGATTTTGGCAGCGGCGACCTCAACTTGTTAAACTCCAGACTAAGAGGTCGAGAATCAGTCATTCTTGACCACCATCAGCCTGTGGGCGAAGCAGACCATACTTTCGTTCATGTCAATCCTCACTTGTTCGGAATTGACGGCTCTCGAGACCTTAGCTCAGCTGGAACCGCTTATTTCGTGGCTAAAGCCTTGGATAAAGCCAACTTGGACTTGGCGGGCGTGGCGATTGTTGGCGCGCTTGGCGATCTGCAGGACAAATATGAGCAGAGGCGATTAGGCGGACCCAACATCCTTGTACTTGAAGACGCAGAAAAGGCAGGCTGTCTAGAAACTGAAACTGATTTGCTGTTCTTTGGAAGAGAAACTCGTCCTATTCACAAAGCCTTAGCATGCACTACAACGCCCTTTATTGCGGGCATAAGCGGTGAGGAAGATAAGAGCTTGGCTTTTCTGGCACGTCTGGGTATTACACCTAAGAAAGGTGAAAAATGGCGTGCTTTGCGTGATCTTTCTGAGGATGAGAAGAGGAAGCTGTTCAACGCCCTAGCCGACTACATGGTGTCACGTGGTTTACCTGGGGACACGGCGCTCAGTCTTCGGGGAAGCGTCTTTACTCTGACTCGTGAAGAGCCGTGGACTCCGCTTCGTGATGCAAGAGAGTTCTCAGTCTTGCTGAATGCAACTGGGCGTATGGATAAGCCAAGTTTGGGTGTCGCCATATGCATGGGTGACCGTGGAGCAGCTTTGGAGGAAGCAAATGCTGTTTTGGAAGAGTATCGACGAACCATCACTAAATATTTGAATTGGCTCATGGAACCCGACATGAACCGCATCGAAGAGCTGGGCAACATCTATGTTGTACGCGGCGAAGGCGTTATCGACGACAAGATCATAGGAACTATTTCGTCTATTATGTCAACTAACCTGGCGAAGCCTGAGAAACCGATTGTTGCCTATTCAATTGTTCCACGGGAAAACCTGGTTAAGATTTCGGCTCGGGCTATCGACATGATTGTTGGAAAAGGATTGAATCTTGGTGAGATTCTTCGGGTTGCAGCTGAGAAATGCTCGGGCAAGGGTGGAGGTCATAACATAGCGGCGGGGGCTCAGGTGCCCTTTAATGAACTTGATACGTTCATTAAGATAGTGGATGACATGGTTAGTGAGCAACTGGGAGCTTCAAGTCGTGGACGCTGAAATCTCGCTTTCCTACAAGACTGTCAGTGAGGCTGAGGCTGTTGCTAAAGCAGTCTCACCTGACAACGTTAAGGTTCCAAGAGGCTTGTTCATCAGAACAACCAGGCATGGAACGAGAGTGTCGACAAGAATAAGATGTAGGACGAAGTTGCTGACTTTCATTGCAACTGTGGATGATCTCATGACCGCTGTGTCTATAGCAGAAAGGTCCATTTCAGCCGCAAAGAGGCGCTAAGATGTCTTCTTATCGCTCAGCATCAGCTTACAGCTCTGGACAATGAATAATCGCGTTTAAGCAAAACCCAGACTATGCATAAGCAGCTATCGATCAAGTGTCGTGAGCAGCAGTAGCCTTTTCATCGAAAACTTAACTACTGAGTCAACGCAATTAAGGTGCGTTCGCTGATCGTGGCTGTTGAAAAATGTAGCTGATGCATTGGTATGCTCGACATCAAACTGATTCGCGAAAACCCTGAGTTTATTCGCAGCAACCTGAGAAAAAGAGGCGACCCTGAAAAGCTGCGACTGCTAGACGATCTGCTGCAATTTGATAAGGAATGGAGACATCTGCTAACAAAAGCTAACGAGCTGAGACACAGACGAAGAATCGTCACCGAAGAGATTGCAAGCCTCAAGAAAGAAGGCAAGGACACAACTCGAATAGTCAGGGAGGCAAGGAGCATTCCCGAAGAAATCGAAAAACTAGAGAAAGAGGTTGAAGGTCGCAAGGAGAAAGTTAACAATCTTCTCCATAGGCTGCCTAATCTGCTCCACGATTCTGTACCGGTCGGCAAAGATGGAAGCGCAAACGAAATCGTGCGCGTTGTGGGTGACCCACCCAAATTTGATTTTCCCGCTAAAAACCACCTGGAAATAGCGGTTGACTTGGGAGTAATTGACTCTGAAAGAGCCGCTAAAGTCGCTGGTCATGGTTTCTTCTATCTCAAAGGCTCTTTAGCACGTCTCGATTTTGCGATAACGCAATACGCAATAGACTTTTTGACCAGAAGAGGCTATCAATTGGTTGAGCCGCCATTTGTGTTGCGCCGCAGGGCGTACATGGGAGCCACCGACCTTGAATTCTTTGAACAACAGCTGTACAAAATAGATGGCGAAGACCTCTTCATGGTGGCAACGGCTGAACATCCCCTAGCCGCACTATTTATGGACGAGGTGATTGAGCAGAAAGACCTTCCAATGAAGCTTGTGGGATTCAGCACTAACTTCAGGAAGGAGGTTGGTGCGCATGGTAAATACACCAAGGGCTTGTTCCGTGTGCATCAGTTCAACAAGGTCGAGCAGTTCGTGCTCTGTCTCCCCAAGGAATCATGGGGACTTCATGAAGAACTTCAGAAAAACGCAGAAGATATGTATAGACAGCTAGGGCTCCATTACAGAACCGTAAATGTTTGCACAGCCGACATTGGAAATCTAGCTGCAAAAAGATACGACATCGAGGTCTGGATGGCTGACGGCGTCTACAGAGAAATCGGTTCGAACTCAAATTGCACTGACTATCAAGCCAGAAGACTAAACATAAGGTACCGCGAGAAAAAGGGGATGGCACCTGCCGGGTTCGTGCACACTGTTAATAACACAGCCTTGGCTTCTAGTCGAACCATGGTGGCAATATTGGAGCAGTATCAGCAGAAGGACGGCTCTGTCCTGGTTCCTCAGGTTCTGAAACCTTACATGGATGGAATAGAAAAAATAATGAAAGCACAAGGGTAAAACAAGGCTCGATAATCTGCCTTCAAGTTCTTGTTTCTTGGTGTTAAAAGCTTCTAGTTCCCTGTTTTCTTGCTGAATAAGGTTTTAATACTGCACTTGCCCATCTTGAGACGCAACGAGGGCTAAACGAGTGTCTACAAAGAAGCGTGTGCGAGACAAGTGGCGAAGCAAGGATTGGTTCTCAATCGTGGCACCGCAATACTTTGGCTCAACCGAGCTTGGCTCAGTTCCAGCTGATGAGCCCTCTAAGCTTGTGGGCAGAGTTGTTGACGCCACATTATACGATCTGACTAATGATTTCGCACATCAATATCTCAAGATGTTTTTCCAAGTGTCTGATATTGAGGGAAAAATGGCTCGCACAATCTTCAAGGGACACGAATATAGCCGCGACTACTTGCGAAGCTTGGTCAGAAGAAAAACGACGAGAATAGATACGCTTCAGAACATAACCACGAAAGACGACTATCAACTTCGGCTTGCCATATGCGCTTTTACATTGACTCGAATAAGAACCACCCAAGAACAAGCCATTCGAGCTGTGATGAAGAGGATTGTTGAAGAGAAAGCGAAGACCCTCTCTTTCGACTCGTTTGTGCAGGAAGTTGTGCTCGGAAAAATCGCGTCTGACATATACAACGAAGCTAAGAAAGTTGCGCCTATGCGTCATGTGGGTATACGCAAATCCAAACTCGTTGCACAGCCCAGACAAGTTGCTCAACCCGCCATTGCAGCATAGCCCTGCGAAGGCCCAGTTTTGCGCGGCAAATCAACAGCACAGATTAGAGAAAGAGTAACCAAAGAGGCTGCCCTCTTACTTTATACTCAGCAGGAGAAAGAGTACAAGCAGGCTAAGCAGCGAGCGGCAGGCACCTTGGGAACAAGATCATTTCCAAGCAATAAAGACGTAGCTGAGGAACTCTACAGAATAGCAGATGAAATCGAAGGCCCCTCGAGAAAAGAAAAGCTCGCTCAAATGAGGAAAGATGCGCTCTCTGTAATGGTGGTGTTAGCCGAGTTTCATCCTAGACTTGTAGGCAGCGTATGGAGAGGCACAGCGCATAAGAACAGCGATATTGACATCGAAGCCTTCACGTTAGATCATAGTGTCGCCGTTGATAGGCTTAAACAGAACGGTTTTGAAGTTGCGAAGACTGAGTGGCAAGTTGTTACTAAAGGAGTAGGAACTGAAAGAGCCTTTCATGTTTATTTGGCATCGGCTTCTGGCAATGATGTTGAGTTAGTCATCCGTAACCCTGAAAAAATGAATGAGACCGACAAATGTGAGATTTATGGAGATACAATAAAAGGGCTGAACATACACCAGCTTCGAAGAGTCCTCCTCACCAATCCCCTTCAGAGATTTGTGCCTTAGTGGACGTCGGAAACGGCATGATGAGAAATCTGTTCTGTCGAACACCATGTCCAAATAGGTTAAATATGGGTTTTTCTTGTAGAAAACTTGGGCGAAACCAACACTAGTAGTTGAAGCGCTGTCTAGAGTGAAGAGATGTAGATGGAATTCGACAAGAAACGCTTCAAAAAGATGTTTCCGAACTTGGCGGAAGAAATGGAGAGTGATGAGAATCAAGTCAAGATTTCGTCTGTTCGCTCTGATGTCGGTGTTGGAGAACGCGCTTTTGCAAAGAGATTCGATAACTACATCCCTGATGCGATAGATTACATTCGTCGATGCGACAACGAAAAGCAAGCTGAAGAAATCGTCGAATACCTAGAGAAAAGAAATGAAATATCGACTGAATACGCTCACAAGCTAAGAAAACAACTTAGAACTAAGGGCGTTCGAAGCTTTGGACCGAAAAAGCAAGACGACTACTACTCCCGTGTCGAGTAACATGAGTTTTTGGGACCAGCGCAACACGGCTTAATATAGGTCGTCTCGTATTCAAAAGGAAAGTAAATAAGCATAATCCCTAGAATATACGCCAAAGTAAATCGAATAATCCAGACTCCAAGAGTAATGGTGAGTTGCTTGAGGATATCACGGATCGCATTCGTCTTTCTTGCGCTTTGGGCATTATCAATATTGGCATTTGTGTTGCCGCCAGCGGTCAAAGCTCTCCCGACCTCTGTAGATGTCAAGGTTAACCACGCTGTGGACATTAGAGAAAGCGGACTGCTCATCATCAATGATACGGTTAAACTGTCGAAACTCACTGACGATGGTGAACTACCACAAAGCTTTATGTTGGGTTTTCCGTACACTTATCAATCTAATCTAGCTTACGCTATTGCCTATGAAACCTCAAACCCGAGTTCGAGGTTGAATCTCGATCTCAACAGCGGAATTGGACGAATAGGCTTCTACGGAGTTAACGTTAATCTTCCTAGAGCTGTCTACAATTTCACCGTGGTCTTCGTATTCTCAGGTAGCGTTTCAGTCAACGTAGTTGCTGGAGATACGCAGTTCGCATCCTACAACGCCAGTTTTCCGGCATATCCAAGCCTGCCCCAGCTTGCATCAGAAATAAGCGTGAAAATAATCTCACCCACGAGTCTGAATTACACGAGCAGTTCATTTGAGCAAGAAGGTATCAACTTTACTAGAACAACCGAGGGATCTACAAACATTTTCCGTCATGTTAAGAGCAACTTGACTGAATTCTCAGACAAACCCGCATGGTTTTTTGCTTCAAAAACTGGCACGGTACAGCTGCTGGATGTCGATGAAATTCAACGCAAGATCGAGATGTCAAGCAACGAACAGGTGACCGTGTCAGACTCTTACAGAATGGTGAACAAGGCAGGCGAACTCAAGGAGGTGCGCCTCAGGCTTCCGAGAGAATCGTATTCCATTTCCGCCGTTGATGAACTAGGGCTGATTCCAGACACAGGCCTTAAGACTGAACAAGCAGGGGTCCACACGGATGTCACCATAACATTTAACCTGCCGCGTGAGGAGGGCGACACAGTCTTCCTTCAGGTTCAGTATCAACTCCCATGGGCGAACCATGTTACCGTAGGCAGTTTCGGCGAGTTTCATGCCTCACTCTCGCTATTCGAGAACACAGAATGGGTAATACGAGAATTAGCCGTGACAGTGGTCCTACCCGAGGGTGCTACTCTTCCTGCCTCCTTGGATTCTGGAGATCTAGTCAGCGTCCAGAATGCAGCCTTTTTGAGTTCTTTTGCTTTTGCTTTTCAGAATGCCACACCCCTTCAGGACAAATCGTTCAGTTTCACTTACCAACGTCAGATTTTCTGGGATTCGTTTCGACCTACTGTCTGGGTAGGCGCCTTCGTCCTAATTGTGGGTGCTTTAGCTGGTGCGTGGCATGTTTACCAACCTCCAAAGGAAGCCCCCTTGCCCACGGCGGTCATAGGCGTGCGCGCTGAGGATCTGAAGAATTTCGTAAGTCATTACGATGAGAAGAGACGCCTCCTCAGGGAGACCGAATCACTGGAGACTGCAGCACGAAAAGGCAAGATACCTAGACGACAATACAAGGTTCGGAAAATGACCATTGACAGCCGTTTGACATCTCTCTCTCGTGACTTGGCAGCGCTGCGAGACAAGCTTCGAACTGCTGGTCCCAGATACGCTGACCTGATGCGCCAGCTGGAGGTGGCTGAAACCGAACTGCAGGGAGTCGAAGCCGACATTGACCGAACTGAGATCAGATACCGCCGAGGAGAAATCTCCGCTGCTGCCTATCACAAACTGCTTGAGGACGCATACCGACGAAGAGATCGCTCCCAGACAACCATTGACGGCGTGTTGCTGAGACTCAGAGAAGAGACTGCTTAACGCATCCGTGCTTCAAGACTGGCGCACTCACGTGAAATGGGATGTAAACACTTTTATCTTGCGATTTTCCTCTTTGATAGGACTCTTCGAAGGGAGACGAGTCTCGAATGGTTGAGATCAAGATAGACAACGACAAATGCGACGGTTGCGGAACATGCAAAGACACGTGCCCGGTCAGCGTGTTCGAAATTAATGATGGAAAATCGCACGCTGTCAACGTGAACGATTGCCTAGCTTGTCGAGCATGTGAAATTCAGTGCCCCAACCAATGCATCCAAATCATAGAGTAGATGCTGAAACCAATCACAGTCTCCAATACACAGAATGAATTCGCTTCACATCTCTCACGATCTGGGCTGCTTTTCTGAGCACTTGCGGATGCCCAACCGGGCGCTTATCTCTGACCACATACTGCGCATGAGCCATTTTGGCGATAGCTGAAGTAACCATCTTCCCCAAGAAACGGAGACTATAGCCACCCTCCAGACTAACCACGAGCCTGCCTTCACAGAGCGTCTCTGCAAGACCTACAATCTTTGTGAAAATCTCCTCGTAACCCTTCATCGACAATGACAAGTCGCCAACCGGGTCTGTGTAGTGTCCGTCAAAGCCAGCTGAAACAAGCATGACCTGCGGCTTGTACTGATTGGCAATTGGAATAGCGATTTCATCCAAAGCTCGCTGAAAAGCTGAGTCGTCCGATTTGAAAGGTAAAGGTACATTAACCGTGTAACCTAATCCTTTGTCCTCTCCTATCTCGTCGACAAACCCTGTGCCTGGAAAACCACTCGAATCCTGGTGCAAACTGATGTAAAGCACTTGATCAGTGTTGTAGAAAATATCCTGCGTTCCGTTTCCATGATGAGCATCAACATCAAGGATGAGAACACGACTGAAATCCAAACGATTAAGCAGATGAGCAGCAGCGACAGCAACATTGTTGAAAAGACAGAAGCCTAGCGCATAGTAAGCGCCTGCATGATGGCCCGGGGGCCTAACAAGCGCGAAAGCATTCTTGGTCTTCCCTTCAACCACTGCATTGACAGCCTCTTTCAGTGCCCCAACTGAAAGAGTGGCTGTTTTGCAGCTTCTTGAACTGACCACCGTGTCGCCAAGGTCGAGGACTCCGCCACCTACGGCACACATCTTCTCAACCAAGTTGATATACTCAGCCTCGTGCACCAACTCTAGGTCTGCTCTATTGGCCAGCTTGGGTTCAACGTAAGCGCATTTTTCAGACTTGAGGAGACCGCTTCGGCTTAATTCATCAACAACTACTCTTAGTCGGTCAGCCGTTTCAGGATGGTCGGGTCCTGTGTCGTGCTCAAGGAATTCTGGGCTGTAGTAGATCGCTGTATTCATTTTGCTTCACTCTCGAGTCCAAGGGTAAAGCGTTCTGAAGACTTCTTCAACGTATTCGCGAGGCGTTAAGCCTTTGCTCTTCGCCATATCTCTAAGTGCTCTGTCCACGCCTGATGCAAACTGGATCGCCTTCTTGGGTCTATCTGCAATAATGGCTGGAATGCCGAGGTTTTTGGCGACTTGTCGCAGAATTCTTTTTCTCAAGCCATCGTTCTGAGATTCGATCTTTAGATCAATTGGCAGACCCAATGCGAATCGCACGACATCTATGTCGGCAAACGGAAAGCGCATGTCCACTTTGTGAAAGGTGCTCACGGGCTCGTCTCTCTGGAAATTTGTCTCATAAGACTTGACTGTGTCATCATAGAGCGTCTCAGCCACCTTTCTGGCGCCATGCTTTGCATAGACGGTTAGGTACCTGTGGTAACCGCCGAACAGCTCATCGGCGCCTTGACCAACCAGCAAGACGTGACACCCACGCTTTGAAGCCATTTGAGCAGTCCAGAAGAATGGAATAGCCACGCCGACTTTCATAACATCAGGTTCTTCTATTAACCACAGAACCTTTGAGAGTTCCCTTTCAACATCTGCGCGCTTGAAGGTCTGAACGGTGATGGGCAAGCCAAGGGTCTTGGCGGCTTTTTCTGCACTGGCTAATTCATTTTTTCCTTCTAGTCCAACTGAAATTAGATTCACCGAAACCCTGCAATTCTGAGCTATACGCGCGATTACGCTGCTGTCTAAACCTCCTGAAAAGCCCACTCCAACCTTCTCAAGGCCTATAACTCTTTCCTGAATTGACTTCTCAAGAAGCTTCTGCAGGCGTCTTGCAGCCTCATGCATCGTCGTCTTCCTTTGAGGCTGAAGTCTAATGGTCGAGACAGGTTTGAAAGTAAATCCTTCTCGGTTGACCATCGCCATGTTTCCAGGCGGAAAAGACTGCACGTTTGTAGCTCCGATCTTCCAAAGAGCTTTGCGTTCGGATGCGACTGCATACAGCGTGTGAGTTTCTCCATAGTATAGTGGCATTACTCCCACTGGGTCTCTGCCGACCAGCATCTCATTGCTGGATGCTGCAACAAATGCGTAATGCCCGTCGAAATCTCTCAGCAATGTTCTCGCGGTCTTGTAGGGCAAATGCTGATGGCTAGCTACACCTTGACTGAAAGGATAGGTCGGATGTTGAGGAAAAGCCTGTCCTTCAAAAACCACTGCACAATGCTTCATGAATGTTAGTGGCTCGTAATCACGCCGATTGGTCTCTGATGCATTGCGACCCACCGATACGCTTGAAGACATACTGCAAGTTATTCTCAATTCGTCCGGAGATCTTGCTGAGGTTGCGCGGTTTGGCGTGATTACTTCTTGCTTGCCGGCTCCCCGATGAACCAGTGCTTCAAGCATGGCGATGACTATAGGAACCACATCATCGCCATGTTTGCTCAAGGCTGCAGCTATGGCGCCCATTTGTGGAGATCCTTCATGTTCTGGCTTCAAACGGAAATGCGGTCTGGAACAACTTGCTTTAATGTCCCGTCCTATATTTGCACCTACAGAGAATTAATGCAGATTCATTTAAATTGCTCTCGAAGGTAACATCAGTATCCGGGTGTACATATCAAATGCAAGGGCGCACACTGTTTCCATTCTCAGCTCTAGTCGACCTGGACAAGCTCAGATTGGCTATACTCATAAACGCCATCAACCCGAAAATAGGCGGCATTCTGATTCGTGGTCCTAAGGGTTCAGGCAAGACCACTGTAGTCCGAGCCCTAGCGGACATTCTGCCCAAGATAGCAGTCTCCACAATGTGCACTTTCAACTGCAACCCAACTGATCCCTCTAACATGTGCGAAATATGCAGCGAACATTACCGTAAAGGGCAGCCGCTACCTGCAGTTGAACGAGAAATGACCGTGGTCGACCTACCGCTCGGCGCAACCGAGGATAGGGTAGTTGGTAGCCTTGATGTTGAAAAAGTCATCAAACGTGGCGTTCAAGCCCTTGAACCAGGAATACTTGCCGAAGCTAATCAGAACATCCTTTACGTTGATGAGATAAACCTGCTGCCGGATCACATAGCTGATGACCTGCTGGACGCGGCTGCAACTGGCTGGAACGTAGTTGAGCGAGAGGGCATCTCGGTTAGGCATCCTTCACGTTTCATTTTTATTGGTACAATGAACCCAGAAGAAGGAGAGCTTAGACCTCAGCTGTTAGACAGGTTCCCGCTGTCCATGAGCGTTGGAAGGATAAGTTCGGTTGAAGATAGGATGGAAGTTGTCAAAAGGAACATTGAATTTGAAGCCGATCCAGAAAAATTCAACGAGAAGTTTCAGCCTCTCCAAGAAGAGCTGAGAAACCGAATAATTCAAGCTCGGAAAATCCTGCCTACAGTGGAGATGCCTGAAAAACTCGTTGAACTCATATGTAAGGCGACGCTGGACTTGAAAGTAGATGGCATGAGACCCGACATAGTAATCAGCAAGGCAGCCCGTACGTTAGCTGCATTTGAAGGCAGAACATCAGTGACCTTAAACGATGTGCTCGTTGCTTCTGAACTTGCTCTAAGCCACAGAACAAGAGAAGGAGGCTTCCTTGAGCCAGCCACACCTGAGGAGATTAGGCAGGTTATTACAACTAAAGCCAAGGAAGTGAAGCGTTTAGAAGACAAGGGACCGCCAGACTCTGAAGCAGGAGAAAAGAAGAAGCCCAAGAGCAGAGGGATTTTCTGGGATCGTGGCGAAGCAAGCGAAAAGGAAGAGGAACGGTTGAGCAAGCAGAGTAAGACACGTTCCGCTATCTCTCGAGCTCTTTTATTATTCAACAGATTGTTTGGAGGCTTGATATTTGGCACAGTGAAAAGATTGAGAAAGAAGCCTAAGAAAGCCTCGCAAGTAGATGCCATAATTAAAGGCGGAGAGTTCGGCACGGATCATATTTCAGAAGGCGAAGAGGTCGATCTGAAAAAAGGAGTGAAAGCTTACCCCGTAACTGGTCCAGGGGCAAAGCCATCTGATTCTGGGAAGGGGTTCTCCCAGCTTAGTACCAGTGATGCTTTGCCAAAAGTGGGTTCCGCGTTGGGACTGCCGATGCCATCGGAGGGCGTCTCTTTCTTTGCGCAATTCAGGCAGAATATCGCTTTGCGTCTCAAGCTTTCCCAAAAAACAAAAATGTCATCTGTCAAGAGAGTCAGCAGCCAAGTTGGAAAGAGAGCGGAAGCCGTCACGAGTCTTCATCGCGGCAGGCCTTATGGATGGAGGTTTCCTGTAGGCATACCCAAAGATATTCACTTGCCTGCAACCATCCGTGCGGCTGCTAGAAGACAGACTGAACGAGAGAAGGCATTCGATGTTGCCCTTCAAATCAGTCTTCAAGATGTGCGAGAGAAATTAAGACTGTACAGGGCGCGAATGACTATCATGTTTGTCATCGATTTGAGTGGCTCGATGCTCATGAGCTTGGAAGCCTTGAAGACAGCTATTTTGAACTCTCATAAAGAAGCGTATCGGTCCAGAGATCGCGTTGGCATTGTTGCAGTGAAAGACAAGGGCGCAGTCGTTGTTCAGCACCCAATCACAAACCTCGGAGTAGTTGCGAGCAAATTGGCTGAGTTGAAAGTAAGCGGCTTTACGCCGTTGGCTGCTGGGATGCTCAAGGCAATGGAAGTCTTGAAAGAGGAGAGACGAAGGGACAGGTCAACGATACCTGTTATGATAATAATGACTGATGGGAGCGCCAATGTGCCTTTAACGCGAAGCTTGGAGACGGGCGAGATTCGTGAGTTCGATACTATGCTCATTGCTGTGCGAGAATACGAGGACGCAGCTATTCGAGATGTTATGGCTGTTTCAAAGATAGTCAAGAAAGAGGGCATTCACACTGTTGTAGTTAACACTAATCCGCGCCTATATGGTCGGGAAACCTACGGATTCGCCGTTACGAAAGTGATTGCCACGTTTACTAACGGAAAACATCACGTGGTCGGCAGACTGACAACTGAGGGCGAAATGGTTGAAAGAATCGTCAAGGACATAGCTGAAGATCGAAGAGTGATCTCTCATGAGGCAACTCGGTCTTTTGGGTTTGCCGGCTAATACGGTTCACCACGTTTTGATGTTCTGCAGCCAAGGCTAGGACCATTATAGATATATGGCTGAACGATAGGAGACTAGTAGATTCAAATGAATTCATCAAGAATTGTTGTTCTGGTAGGCTCAACGAGTGACCTGCCATTCGCCCACCGGGTTGGAGACTTTCTGCGAGAAGCACGCTTTCCTGTTGAATGTGAGTACAGGGTGAACTCAGCACATAGGAACATTGAGAAGCTTCTGGATGACTTGAAAAGCTACGAGCAGTCGGACGCTAAGATAGTCTACGTCACTATCGTGGGGCTGTCAGACGCGTTATCAGGCGTCGTCGCAGGATATGTGACGCGCCCCGTAATTGCTTGCCCGCCAGATTTGGAAAAGCATGGGCTCAAGAAAGCGTTTTCAACATTGATGATGCCGCAAGGCGTACCTGTCACCATGGTTTCGCAGCCGGAAAACGCGGCTTTGGCAGCTGTGAAAATACTGGCGCTATCAGATCCTGCACTTGGGAGTCGTGTTTCTGAATACATTGACAAGATGAGAAGTGTTGTTGCAAAGGTCGACGAAGAAATGCAAGCTAAGGAAGAGCATGAACGGGAACGCGAACACGTTGAGCGCATTGAACATCGAGAGAACGGGGAACATGTGGAACACGCAGAGGATACCTAGTGCAAACTGAAACAATAGTGGAAACGAACCTGCCGCTTCCGCTTTTCAAAAGAGGAAAAGTGAGAGATGTTTACGATCTGGGAGAAAGACTTCTGATTGTTTCCACTGACCGAATCTCTGCGTTCGACGTGGTGTTACTCGATGGCATCCCGTTCAAAGGCGAGGCTTTAAACAGACTCTCAAAATACTGGTTCAGTTACACTAGGGACATTGTGCCAAACCATGTGCTCGACGTGGTTGATCCACGCACAGTTCTAGTCGCAAAGTCTGAGCCTATTAAGATCGAGTTCGTCGTTCGGGGCTATCTTTACGGTTCACTGTGGGACAGTTACAGGAAAGGCAAGACTCGGGGGTTGCCGAAAGGGTTGAAGAAGGCTGAGAAACTCCCAAGTCGGGTTTTGACGCCGACAACAAAGGCTGACGTAGGGCATGATGTTGAACTGTCCGTAGAGGATGTTTTCAGGAAGATAGGGAAGCCTTGGGCAACTGAAATTGAGGAAATGAGTTTCAGAATCTATGAAAAGGCTGCTCAGAAGGCTGAGGCAAACGGAATAATAATAGCTGACACTAAGTTTGAATTCGGCTTCTGCAGAAAAGAGCTCATGCTCATAGATGAATGCTTGACTCCTGATTCAAGTAGGTTCTGGCCAAAGGACAAGTACCAGATTGGGCAAGATCAGTTCAGTCACGACAAACAATATGTCCGTGACTATTTGCTGAGCGTTGGTTGGAGCAAGCAGCCGCCTGCTCCTAGACTACCAAGCCACGTCATCTCGGAGACTTCTAAGAAGTACATTGAAGCCTATGAGCGTCTAACTGGCAGGAAATTCTAGAGTTTCTATACAAGCTATAGATGCTGAGACTCTTCTTAGAGGATAAAACATTCTAACGAAAACTGTTAAATGTGGTTGTTTCTTGTTTACAGAGGCAGTGGTTTAGAATGGTTATAGCGAGAGATGATATGCAGGACGCAGTTAAATCGTACAAGGAACCTATTGGACTCAATCTTGGTTCTCACTCCGCCTTGGACGCTTGGCAGGGGCAGAGAAACTATGGTTTGAGAAGCATTGTTTACACAACTCATGGGAGGGCACGCATCTACCTACAGAATCCTATGGTGGGCGAATCGGGCAAGCCAATTGAAGACCTCCCAAGCCAAGTTCGAAGTGACCTGATCGTTACCGATGATCTGTCAGACATCAAGAAAAGCGACAAGAAGTGGCGAAGCGCCATTCTGATACTGAATGAGTACAGAGACATTGTCAAGTACGCTGACGAGCTTGTCGATTTAGAGTGCCTGCAGATTCCAAACCGAGCGTTCTCCGTCTATGTAGGAGGAGATGAATACTGCAGCACTATCGAGAAAGATTATCCTGTTCCAATTTTGGGTTCACGGCTAGCTTTGAAGGTGGAAAATCGGGGCGAAATTGAAAAAGACTATTATTGGTTCGCCGAGAAAGCTCACATTCCCTATCCACAATCCTACAAGTATGAAGTACACAAGAAAGGTATTCGCTTTACGGAACCAATCGATGAACCTATATTACTGAAGGCTGAGCATGCTCATCGGGCTTTTGAACGCGAATTCATCTTCGCCGCTGATTCTAATGACCTAGAGGCTAAAGTTGAGCGCGAAATGCAGATTGGCAACTTGAACAAAGAATGCTTAGAACGAGCCCGTGTGGAGCAGATCGTTCTAGGACCCCACGCGAATTTCAACTTCTTCTTCTCACCACTTGACGCTCAAGCTGATTGGGGCGACGTCGACAAATGGTACGCTAAACTCTACAAAGTAGCCCTAGAAGAAGCTAGAACTTGCCTTGCCAATCAATTCCTATCCATAGACGAGCGACGTGAAACCATCTTGGACGGCGTCAAACGCCTGCCCATTGATGTACAGGAAAAAATCAAGAAGGTACCTTCATTCGAGGTTTCAGCCCACTTGGTTATGAGCTTACGCGAATCACTGTTGAAGGACATGCATCGTTATGCAGATGCCTATTTGCTAGCAATGAAGAAACATTTGCCCCCAGGCATAATCGGCGCTTGGTGCCTGCAGACTCTTATTACTTGGGACAAGATTTCTAAGTATGAGCACAATCCATCAGTCAAAGTGGATGTGACATTAGGTTCTGAGGCTAAGACAACGATGGATTACGGTCTGTATGATGTTCCCGAAGGCTCCGAACCTCTTATGCATATTCCAGTGACACAGGATGTGGCGCTGAGACACGGTGGCGGAACCAACGTGCACATGGGTTTGGGCTCTCAGTACGCCAACGCAAAATACAACAGGACTATGAGTATGGGCGACAGGATTGCCTTGGAAATCAAACGTGCTACAAGAGACAAGAAACTGCATCTTATCGTAACCTAAGTGAGTTTTCAATGCCTCGAAAAAGATCCATAAAACTAACGTACGCGCAGGCAGGCGTGGATCGAACACTCCGGGCAAAGTCAAAAAAAGTTTTAGACGTTCTGGAAGACACGTATCAGTTCAGCAGATATGGTTCACTTGTAAAGCTTCCTTATGGCAACATCTTCCCAATTGGCGGCGACCTGTACCTTGACTTAGTTATTGAGGAAATAGGCACAAAAGTCTTGATAGCTCAGCTTGCTGACAAGTACGATACTATTGGCATCGATGGCATTGCCATGGCAGTGAACGATATTATACGTTCTGGCGCGCGGCCGTTAGCCTTGGCAGACAATATTCACGCTCATGTTTCTGACGCAACTCGGGTCAGCGAATGGATGAAGGGAATAATCAAAGGCGCGGAGGAATCCGAATGCATCGTGCCAAGCGGCGAAATCGGCGATGTTCCCGATTTGATTAAAGGCGTGGTTGAGGGAAAAGGCTTCGACATGATTTTTGCTTCAGTTGGTGAAGTGCACAGACATGACGTAATCCATGGAACGGATCTGAAGCCCGGAGACGCCGTAATCGGTGTGCGCAGTTCAGGTATCCACAGCAACGGCGTTTCTTTGGCACGAAGAGTCTTGTTCAAACAATGGGGGGGAGCATATGAACCGTTCGACGTGCCAGAGGGTTTGGACAGGGGAATTGTCTATGAGGTTCTTGAGCCCACGAGGATCTACGTGAAGCCAGTTTTGAGACTTGTTGAGACTCACAGAGTCAAGGCAACAGTTCACATCACAGGGGACGCTTACACCAAGTTTGACAAGCTGATGCACTTGAATAAGGGCATAGGGTTCGAGTTCAACAAGTTCAAGCCACACCCCATTTTCAGTGTGATTCAAGAGACCGCCAAGAAGCATCGAAACACAATACCTAACGATGAGATGTTCAAGACTTTTAATATGGGCTGGGGGTTCGCCGTTATAGTTGACAAAGCTGTCAAGGATGACGCGATCGATTCTCTAGAAATAAGTGGTGTCGAAGCAGCGCAGATCGGCGTAATTACTGATTCAGAGCAAATTGCCGTTCAACATGAAGGTAAGAAAATTCTGCTATAAGGGTGATGGCTTGTTGATAAGTTTTCGACAAGTTAGGTAAAATTTTACATGTTCGTGTGGCAAAAATTGATAAATACTTGTATATGAAAGCTCTTTCCATGAGATATCGTGCTAGAGTTGAGGTTGGACTCAAGCCAGGGCACTCAGATCCTGAGGGTGAAACGACCAAGCAGTCATTGGTAGAGCTGAATTATCCCGTTCGACAGGTTGGCGTTAGAAAGGTTTACGAAATTGTGATAGAGGCAGGAAGCTCTGCTGAAGCCAACAGAATAGTTGACGAGATGTGTAAGCGATTGTTGGCTAATCCTGTCAAGGACGATTATTGTATCAAGATTGAGGAAGAATGAATGGACGGCAGCTTGTATAAGAGGCGGTCTCTGCCGTTTCCGCTCTACGAAGTTATGCTAAGAGAAGCTAGTGACAAACAGCTGCTTCAGATCAGCGGTGAACTCGCCATTGGCCTGAACTTGGAAGAAATGAGGCATGTTCAGAGATACTTCGCTCATGGGAAGCGAAATCCTACAGACGTTGAACTCCAGACAATAGGGCAAACTTGGTCGGAACACTGCTATCACAAGACGTTCAAAGGCGAAATCCTTGCTGGCAAGAAACGAATTCAGAGTTTGTTCAAGACGTATATCGCCAAAGTCGCTCACGAACTCAAACCTGCGTGGTGTTTCTCGGTTTTTGAAGACAACGCAGGCATAGTGGATTTTGATAGAGGCTTTGGAGTTGCAGTTAAAGTTGAGACCCACAACCATCCCTCTGCAGTTGAGCCTTTCGGAGGAGCCGCAACTGGAGTAGGCGGTGTCATAAGAGACATTTTGGGAGTGTGGGCAGATCCAATTGCGTGTATGGACGTTCTGGGCTTTGGACCTCTAGACTATGAGTATGCAAAGCTGCCATCTGGAACCAAACATCCAAAATATGTTTACAATGGCGTTGTGGCTGGAATAGGCGCATACGGCAATAACATGGGCATCCCAACTGTTAATGGAACCATCTACTTTGACGAAAGCTACGTGGGCAATGTTGTCGTCTACTGCGGCTGTGTCGGCATTCTTCGAAAATCCAAGTATGTACGTAACATCAAACCAAACGACGCTATTGTGTTGGCTGGAGGCAGAACTGGACGAGACGGCATTCATGGTGTCACCTTCGCTTCTGCCGAACTGACTGAAAAGTCTGAAGAAGTCTCACGACCAGCAGTCCAAATAGCGAATCCGATTGAAGAAGAAAAACTGAAAAGGGCGATAATCGAAGTTCGCAACCGGGGCTTAGCGTCAGGTATAACGGATCTTGGTGGCGGCGGTTTATCTTCAGCTATCGGCGAACGTGCGCACCAGGCAAGATGTGGAGCGTTCGTCGAGTTGGAAAAGGTTAGTTTGAAGTATGCAGGGTTAGCGCCTTGGGAAATCTACGTTTCTGAATCCCAGGAAAGAATGTTGCTGGCAGTGCCCAGAAATAATCTTTCAGAAGTCATATCCGTTTTTGAAAGCGAAGACGTAGAAGCCACCCCTATTGGTAAGTTCACTACTGAATCAACCCTCAACATTGACTATATGGGTGAAAAAGTTGCTGAAATCGCGATTAGCATCCTTTTCGATCCGCCGCGCGTTACCAGAAAAGCAAAACTGACAACATCGGCGCAAAGGGAACCTATTTTCAAAGAGCCCAGTGAAATGCAAAACGTGCTTCTGAGACTGCTATCTGCTCCAAACATCGCAAGTAAGGAAACAGTTGTACGCTGCTACGACCACGAGGTAAAAGGCAACACTGTAATCAAGCCTTTGCAAGGTAGATATGCGGGTCCAAGTGACGCATCAATTATCAAGCCCTTGAACAATTCCTGGAAAGGCATGGTCATTTCATGTGGTATGAATCCAAACTATGGCAAAATCAGCCCCTATTGGATGGCGGCATCCAGCATTGGCGAAGCCATACGTAACAACACTGCCGTGGGCGGACGCCGACTCGCATTGCTTGACAACTTCACATGGGGCAACCCCGAAAAACCAGAGCGGCTAGGCTCGCTGGTGCAGGCATGTCAAGCCTGCTACGACATTGGGAAAGGATTTGGCACTCCATTTATTTCGGGAAAGGACAGCCTTTATAACGAGTCGCCTCTTGGTCCTGTGACGCCCACGCTCTTGATCACGGCTGTCGGAGTAATTCCAGATGCGCGAACAGCCGTCACGATGGATTTGAAGCAATCGGGTAATTCAATTTATTTGGTGGGTCAAACGCTTCCGGAGCTGGGCGGTTCAGAGTATTATAGGCTAATGGGTTTCCTTGGAATGAGCGTTCCTAAGGTTGAGGTGAAACAAGCTAGTAAGCTTGTAAGCCTAATGGTCAAGGCAATCGACGAAGGCTTTGTCAAGTCTTGCCATGATCTTTCGGAAGGCGGACTGGCTGTTGCCATAAGTGAGATGGCGTTCGCTGGCAACTTAGGTGTTGATCTGTGGCTGAAGGATGTGCCGAAGCCCCGAAGCTTGAGGCGAAGCGATTTTGTCCTCTTCTCCGAGTCAAACAGTCGCTTCTTAGTTGAAGTGAATGAGAAACACGTAGAGGATTTTGAGGAAGTGATGCGTGGCAACCCATGTGCATTGATTGGAATAGTCAAGACAGAGCCTACACTCACGATCAGTGACGTGGGCGACAAAAGACTTGTAGAAACCGAGTTAACGATTCTTCGAAAAGCCTGGAAAACTCCCCTGGAGGCTAACCAATATGAAAACTGAAGAAATCCATGTCTGCATTCTGCGTGTCGGGGGCACCAACTGCGACGCCGAGGCCAGACGCGCATTTGAAGACTTAGGCGCAAAGGCTGAGATTCTCCACATAAACGATGTTGTCGCTAAGCGAAACCTGCTCGACTATCACGTGCTAGTGTTCCCTGGCGGTTTCTCATACGGCGACTACGTTAGAGCTGGCGCCATACTCGCAAAGGCAGTTGTTGCTAAGCTTGGAAAAGGCTTAAAGCAGTTCGTTGATGAAGAGCGTCCAATTTTCGGCATCTGCAATGGTTTTCAGATTCTAGTCGAGGCTGGCTTGTTGCCCAGATTTGCTGGATCGAGCGATTCGCCCGAAGCGGCTTTGGCAACAAATGTGCCTATCGGTTACAGGTGCATGTGGGCTCACTTGAGACACGAAAGTAAGGGCAGATGCGTATTCACGTCAAGTATTCGTGCAAACGCTGTTGTACGAATTCCAATTGCCCATGGAGAAGGACGGTTCATGTTCGAGAAGAATAAACAGGACGAACACCTCAGCAGGCTCTACGAAAACGACCAACTCGTCTTCCGATACTGCAACGAAGAGGGCAAGGCTGCCGAAGGCAAATTTCCAATCAACCCCAACGGCTCATTCCACGATGTTGCAGGCATCTGCGATTCATCAGGGACAATCTTCGGGCTTATGCCACATCCCGAGAGGGCCTATTTCAGCTGGCAGCAGCCTGACTGGACTAGAAGAGAGAAACTTAACGAATATGGCGACGGGAAACTGATCTTTCAGTCGGTAATCGGATATTTGAATAGGAAATTCTAGAGTTCCTTGAGCGCAGATGCTCGGGGCAATCCCGCTCGGGCGCCCACCTTTGCTATGCATTTTGAGGCTACGAAGTTTCCGAGTCGTCCGCATTCATACAGGTCTTTCCGCTTGATCAAGCCGTAAAGAAATCCGGCGCAGAAAGCATCGCCCGCGCCCGTGGTGTCCACAACCCTTGTCTTGAAAGGTTCGATCAAGTGGTTCTCTTTCCCATCTGTAATATAGCATCCTTTTTCGCCCAGTTTGACAGCGACGATGTGTACGCCTTCGCTGAGCAGAGCCTTGGCGCCTTGTTTAAAGCCTTTCCGAGTAAGAATCATTAACTCCCTTTCACTGGGCATCACAACGTAGCTTCGCTTTATGAGAGGTCTCAGCGTAGCCATGCCTTTTCTCGCATAGATCTCGCCTGGATCAAGACTCACTTTCACATTTGGCAGCTCTTCCACCAGCTTTTTCTGCGTCATGAAGGGTTTCTCATCCATCGATGCCAGATGCAGAAACTCTGTTCGCTTGGCATACTGCAGCTTTATCTCATCGAATTCTAGATCATCGTTGACGCTTGGATGAACGTAGAGCGCTCTTTCTCCCTTCTTGTCTATGAAGGCGTATACGGTGCCGCTACGCCCCTCCTTTATGACTATGACGCCCTGAGTGTTGACACCTTCCTGCACAAAATCATCTAACAACAGTCGACCTTCACTGTCCCTCGCAACTTTGCCAATGAATCCAGTTCTCACACCTAGTCTAGCTAAGCCGACAATTGTGTTCGCAGCCGATCCGCCAGGCGCTTCCCTCATGCTCAAGACAAAGCTCTCTTCGCCTTCCTTGGCGATTTTTCCAACATGATGGAGCTTGTCTACGTTCAGAGCCCCAAAGCCTATGATATCAAACTTCATCATGCAAACACTCACCTACATGTAAATTTGAAAATCGTTTTAAATATATGCCACACAACCCATACAGAAACTCAAACAAGCACTTCAAAGCGCTTGTTGCATGTGCGCAGGATCAGCTAGCAACAACATGCATCCAACCTGACACGAGAAAGAGAAACAATGTACTCATTCGAGAGACTTGTTAAGGCTATGCTTTTATTCGTCTTCTCTGTGCTCAACGCCATAGATATGGCTCAAACAATCGCTTTCCTAAGAATGGGAATAGAAGGAAACATCTTCGCAGTAGCCTACCCTCAATTGTGGTTTGCCCTGAAATCAATCTTCGCTTTTGGCTTACCTCTAGGACTATATTACCTAGACCTTTACCTAGAAACCAAAGAAGAGGAAGGATTCTACGAATATCTGAACAGATTGCTCGGCTTCTTCTACATCATAATATTCTTAGCAGACCTATTCTACCTGCAACTTGTAATAAGAAACACCGCGATTCTAGGGCGCGTTCTGCCCTAAAGTCCTCAAGTAAATTCTGTGCTTACCCAATCCGCCACCATAGTTGCCCGCCGAAACCTTGACCACACCCTCGAGGTCTTTGACTGCGTTTATTCCAGCTCGCATCGCTTCTTTAACCGCCTTAAGCGTCACGCCATTTATGACTATCTCAGGAATCGAATTCACATCAACCGGGACCTTCGAATCTGAAATCGTCCCTTTCAACGAGGGACAATACCAATGATTGGTCGTAGGACCTATCTCAGGATAGCGCGTCTCAGGTTTCGATCCAGCCGCACAAACGTCAAAAGGCGTGATCACTCCATCCACCTTGTGTATGGCTTCAAGCGCTCTGTCTCCAGCCTTTAAGGCTGCGCTTTCGTCTTGGCACATAAGCCAGATGTTGCCGCCCGAGACGCCGACATCATAGCTTAGAAAACGTTCTATGCGGAAGCTGGACATCATTATAGGAATATTAATGACTTTGCGCCCAAGGTAATCCTCTTCCCATTCATAACCGTCGCCGCAATGACCAACGCTGTCCATAACATCGAACTTAGACGTTGAATCCAGCCAATTGAAAACACACGTCGTGGGTTCGACCAAAATCTCTTGTCTTACTCGATAGGATGTCTCTTTTATGAATTTCTTCAATGTGGCTTCAACGGGTTTGGACTCAGATATGCCAGTCCAGAATTGTACAATGGCTCCGAGGCGCCTGTCAGGGGTCTCGGCTGGCGTCAGCCACTTCTCCACTCCGCCTTCACCTCTTCCTATAACACCCATGGGTAAAGATGTTGAACCGTACGCAGCTCGCCTCAGTCGCGTTAGGTCTTTAGCAGTAATCAAAATGCGGCAGAATATGCCATCAAAAGCTTCAGCATAAGTATCTTCAATCTCCACCAACTTAATCGCTCCATAGTCGGTTTATGGGTAACCTCGCTTCATCAAGCCACGAATCCTATCCTAGTTTTCCTATTGCCTCGCCTCTCACGCTCTTCCTGAACTCAGCGCTTTCCTTTACAAGCTTCTTCATGTTACGGTGATTGACTAACTCGACTTTTGGAAACTTCTTACGGCAAATCCTGAGAAAACAGCTCTTCAACGGTTCCTGTAACCTGAATTTCTCTATTGCACTTGGATTCCATTCCCTGATCAAAGCCATCAACCTCGCTTTTCCCAGCCTACTGAAAATAGCTGCCAAAACAGCCGTTACAACCGCGTTTTCTGACAGCACAACAACTTCTGCTTCTCTCACAGCATAGCCGTTGCCATTAAACGAAACGGTCAAGCCGCCAGATCGGCGTACAAGCTGGAACGCTGACACGTCCGTTATACTGTCGCCAACGTACATCACATTGCGAACATCTCTATTCAGCTTGCCTACAACGTCTTCGACCGCAGCAGCCTTTTCAGAGCCTCCAACAGGGCTCACTTCACGCAAAATCTGTCCTATTCTCATACTGGAAATCTCCTTCCAGAAGATCTCGTCCAGTCTTTGCACAGCTTGCCGCATCTTTCTTGGAAGATCATTCAAGGATCGAGCACCCGCCGGAAGGCCCAACGCGGGAAGCTTGCTCATTTCTTCTGCGAACTGCTTCAGTCTCGCCTTTTCTTGTTCGATGCCACTGTACTTGTCCAAGTCTAGGCGCGTGCAATACACGTCCTCGAAGGGAAAATCCACAACTTCACACAATGCATGCATGTACTGCTCATAGCTTGTGCTCACAATGTACGTTGGCATAGAACTTCGAGTGAATTCAAGCATTTCTTTGGCGCCGGGCATTAGAAGAGTGTTTTTTGAGGAGAAGTCTGCCATTATCGCGTCGGTTACATCGTAAGCTTTCAAGAAGGGTAGAATCAGTTTCAGCGTGTCGCCTGCCTTGTATCCTTTGCGTTTGACTATGTCTGCGAGAATGTCGTCGTATCGGCTGATCAAAGTGAACAGGCGTTTGCCTTCAGGAATGAAGCGGGCTACTAGCTCGAATGCGTTGTCGTTTTTTGAGACAGGTCCTTCGCAGTCGGATATGAAGATTTTTTGAGCGTTTGGTGCACTCCGGGTCATTGTTGTTGAAGCCTCAGACGGTTCATGTGTTCAATGCTTCGAGCTATGTGTTCTTTTGAGGCTATGTCGTTTCGGTGCCAGAGTGCGCCGCCATTAATGGCGCTGATGCCTTCCATTGAGGTTTTTCTTGCCTCTTCTATGCTTTCTCCTGTGCCGACTACGCATACCGCTCTTGAACTCAAAGCGTACGTGTTGCCGTCTTCTCGGGTCTCTATCGAGGCAGGATACACACGCATTTTATCGTGGTGTTTGGCTGCGAGTCTTTCGGCTTCAGACAAGTCTACAGGCGTGTTCGCTTCTTTATCATTGACGCGGTTTGGAAAAGCTGTGGCGTATCCGCCGTAATTGGGTGGCGCTTTATAGATGACTACGGCTGCCTTTTTCTCCAAGCTGATCTTGGTGAGATTTCCCTCTAGAATCCTGTAGCAAACGTCAACTAAGTCATCTTTCAGGATTGGCAGGAGGCATTGAATTTCGGGGTCGCCTGGTCTGCTGTTGTTTTCTAGCATTTTTGGTTCTTTTCCGTTGTGGATGAAGGCGTCGTAGAATGGTATGCCTCGCAAATCGGTGCTGTCTGCTCTTTTGCGCAGTTCTTTGAAGAGTTTGTTGACGAGTTCGATTTCCTTTTCTCTGTCTGCTGTTGTCATGAAGGGTAGAACGTCGCTGGAGTTTTTGTAGGCGCCCATTCCGCCTGTGTTTGGTCCTTTATCGTCGTCAAAGGCTCTCTTGTAGTCGCGTGTCTCAGGCAAGGGCACTAGGTGTTTGCCGTCGCAGAATGCTTGGAAACTGGATTCTTCGCCGTCGATTTTTTCTTCAATTATCACAGAGCCATGCTGGAAGTTGGCTACGAAATGCTCAAAGAGTTGTTCGCGCGTGTTGAAGTGGTCGCCCCAGACTCCTACGCCTTTTCCTGCTGCTGGTTTGTCTGGCTTTACGACAGCTTGGTTCTTCAGCGTGGTTAACCATGTGTAGACGTCTCTTTTCAGGGCTGCTAGGCTTTTGTAGTCTTTGGGTTTAAAGATTCTGAATCTTGGGTTGGCTTGCGGTGCCACTTTGTTTAGGAGCTGGCGTTGCGCTACTTTGCTGGCTTCTATGGCGAATTCTTTTGTTGGGCAGATGATTGGCACGTGAGTTTCGTGTTCGATGAGGTCTCGGATGCCTTCGATTATGGGTTTTTCTGGACCGATGATTCCAAAGTCGATTTTTCTTTTGCGTTTCTTTACAAACTTGGCTATTTCTTCTATGTTAAGATCCGAGACAACTGCGTGTTCATGCGCTTTCTTGAGGTTGAAAGGATTCTTCTGTTTGTCCACTACGTAAAGGTCTGTTTTGTGGCTTGGGCTACGTGAGAAAGCGTCGATTATGGCGGCTTCTCTGGAGCCGTATGAGACGACGAGTATGCCCACTTTTTCCATTACATCACGCTTGCTACTTCGTAGACTCGTCCTGTCTCTTTGTGTCCTTTCTCAACGTTTGATCTCATTTCGTCTGCCATTCTCTGCGCAAGCGGAGTTGGATATCTACTTGTTACACAAGCCATGCAGAGTTCGTCTTCGTTCACGCCTATGGATTTGACAAACCCTTCGATTGACTGATAATCTACAGAGTCTGCTCCGATGATTTTTCCGATTTCTTCTGGGTTGTGGCGAAAGCCAATCAACTCGCTGTAAGTAGCCATGTCGATTCCGTAGAAGCATGGACCAATTATGCGTGGGAAAGTTATGAATAAGTGAACTTTGGTTGCTCCGAACTGGCGGAGTTTTTCAACCACAACCTTGGTGGTGTCACCTCGGACTATGCTGTCTTCTGTGATCAAGACTCGTTTGCCCTTGACTTTCTGCGCCAGCACGTTTATTTTTCTGTCTATGGTGGCGTGGCGTTCTTCGGGCAACAGTATGAAGGCTCGTTCAGTGACGTATCGGTGCCTTCGCATTGAACGCTCCCATCTCAGCCCCGTTGTCTCGTGCACGCCGTAGGCTACGTCGTCGCCTGTTTCAGGCATGGAAATGATCAAGTCGGCGTCTTTGACTACTTCAGGATATTCGCGGGTCAGGTTTCGTCCGAATTCTTCGCGAACTTCATACACGAAGCGGTTGCATAGTCGAGAGTCTGGTCGAGCGAAGTAGGCGAACTCGAAGGCGCATAGTGCCTTTCTTCGGCACGGCGCAGTTTCTTCTCGGGTGAAACCGTCTTTTGTAGCTATGACTAGCTCGCCTGGTTCCACTTCAAAGTCGTATTCGAAGCCGTTGATGTCCAAGCCCACGGTTTCTGACGATACCGCCAACACGTTACATGTGGGATTGTGACCACAACAGAGTGGTTTGATTCCGTAGGGGTCTCTGAATGCAAACAGTTCGCCGTTTTGGGTTATGCCGACTACTGAAAAGGCGCCTTCGATGTCTCTCATGCATGTCTTGACTGCTGTTGGGAGGTCTTTGTTTTCAATCAAGTTCATTAGCAGTTTGTTGCCTACGAGTTCAACATCGCATTGGTAAGCGAAACTGCGAAACCTGTTTTTTATTTCCCATCTGAGCGGGGCTGTGTTGACTATGTTGCCGTTGAAGGCTAGGGCGACCTTGCTTCCATCCGCGTCCAACGTGAAAGGCTGTGTGCCTTTGATGAGCGAGTCTTCGTCTGTTCCGCCTGAAGTTGTGTAACGTACGTTTCCTATGCCCACGTTTCCAGGAAGCCTGCTCAGCCATTGCTGAATGTCCTGTCTCTTTATCTTAGGGACAAGATCCAAGCCTCTGTAAACATGAAAACTGCCGTCGTAAGTGAGTATGCCGTGTGATTGATGACCGCGATGGTTTTGGCCTCGCAGTCCCCAGTATACATAGGGAAAAACCGAGCCGCCGTCGAAATCCTTGGCGGCGAAGACTCCGCACTCTTCCTTAGGCGTGTCCGTGTGTTCCATGGCTTAGACTTCCAGTGACAGAGAAAGCCACATACACGTATATATCAATTTTTATAACATAAACGAGTTAATTTAGACGCCAATATGTTTATGAAGAGGCAATGGTGTCCGCGTTTCTCAAGAAGACCTCTTTTTTGTCGGCTGGGATGACAACGTTTGCGGCGTACTTGTGTCCGTCCGCCATGCCGAAGCCCTGTGAAGCTTCGATCACGAGGTCGACTGCGCTTGGCATTTTTGCTCGGGTGATGAGGTCGTGTAGAGTCTTTGGAACTCTGACTGACACTTTGACTAACGAGCCATTCAGTCTGCCTTGCCATCCTGGTACTGCTGGTGGCACGTTCATGAAGCCCATTATGTATTTGTCGGGTTTGACTAGTCTCTGTTGATATGACAGGAAAGAGCAGAATTGACCGATGACTTTGGTTCCCATGCCTTTATACATGTCGCCCGCGTCAAACCATTGCATATGCTCGGTTTCATTTAGTCGTTGTCGGTAAAGCCATCCGAGTATTTTCTTGTTCGCGTTTTTTCTTCTTTGTTCCCACTCGTCAACTTTGGCTTTGACTTGTCGCGTGATTCCTGTTAGACAGGTTTCAATGCCCAGTTCTGGTCCGTTTTCGTAGTAGCCGACGGCGCCCATGATTTGGAGTTTGGCGAAAAGGCTGTCTACGCTTAGGTTCAGCTTTGATATAGTGATCTTTTTTCCTTCAATTTTGACTACGCTGTTTTTTGTGGCCTCTTCCAGCACCGTTTTGTTTAAGCCTACGATGTCGCCTGGGATTTCGCGGCTGGCGACTAATGCCAAGTACGCGAGGTCTGCGTTGATTTTGTTTAGGATTTTGGCAAAGAGATAGTTGCATGTGGCTCCTGAGAATTCGATGTCTCCTTCGAAGCCGAAGTGTTCTAGGTTTAGGTCGAACATCATGGGATCGCTTACTTTTGGTGGGTTGTGGTGATGGTCAAGTATTATTGTAAGGTTGTTGCCAGCGTTGACGTTTGATATTAGGTCGGCGTGGGCTGAGCCGATGTCCGAATAAACTATAGTCTCATTCTTCGTTTTGTGTAGATCTTCGATGAATTCGGGGTATATTTTCTCGATGCAGAGGGTCTTGACTTGGAAACCTTCGCGTTGTAATGCTGTTTTTGTGATGGCGGCTGAGCATAGGCCGTCTGCGTCGTCGTGATGTATGAGGATAGTCTCGTTAGTCTTCATTGTCTTCAATTCCACGATTGCAGCAGCGGCTCTTTTTTCAAAGTTTTCAAAGCTCATTAGGTTGACCTCAGCAAACAGTAAAAATGTGAAGGTTTAAAAAGGCTCGGTTCTGCTGAGAGACATTTGTGTTTTCTTGGCGTCTTGGGGGTGATTATTCGTTCTTGCTTTTGTTGTTTCGTTCTTTTTGGAAGAGTTCGATGAGTTCGGTTACGCTTTTTGACGTTTCCCAGTCTTTGGGTTGGTTGTGAATTGCTTTCCAAAAGCTCATCGTTCTATGCAACTGCATTCTGATGAAGACGACAAAGACTGCGATGGGCAAAAGCAGCACGACTATGATGTTTAGTGGAAAGCCGAACTTGGCAGTTGCAGTTGGGTACAGCCACAACGTTAGAACTCCTGATATAAAAACGAAGATTGGTAAGAGTATGCCGTAATAGATACCTTCGAATACAGGGAATCGTTTGATGATGAAGAAGGGTATGCTTGGATTCGGAATTTTCAGTAGGAGCCTCATTATTAATCGGTATATGTAGGGCATTTGGGAATACAGTTGCTCAGTGTCTTCGTCTTTTTTGGGCAAGACTTGTCCTTCTGCTAGAAATGGTGGAGACGCAGTTTAAAAAAGGTTCTATGCGGCCGCTTGCGAGGGTTGCACCTATTTTCGAATTGAGGTTCTTCTTCGCCGAGGCTTTTTCCTGCGGCTTAATTCAATTGACGTGAGAACGATGATGGTTGCGGCTATTACGGCTATGGGTGCTACCCATGTTAGCCATGGTTGTGGAGATGATGGTTGAGGTTGCCAAAGGTTGGTCTCTTCTATTTTTCTCTGCAGCAAGGCTTGGGTTAGGTAGCCTTCTTGAGAGTATGTGTCTGTGACAATGGAGGCGCAGAGTATTCCTGTTTCCTTGTCCCAGTAAAACTCGTAATTAGTTACGCCCTCAGCTCGGATGGTTTGGCCGCCGTAGTTGACTTCTCTATTCTGTCCAGCGTATTCCTTGAACGTGGTGTAGTTGATTGTCATGCTTGTTTGTCGCACAGTGTCTCCATCTTCAAGTCTGGCAGATACGATTCGCAGTTCGAATTCGTCGTCGCCTCGATTCGCTGCTATGTCTCCCCAGTAATTGTCTATTGCTTGTGTTTCGTTCTCAAAGGTTCTAGCTATGAGAATTGTGATGTTTGTCCCTGAGATTTGGCGGACTGTGACTGTTTCCCATCTGGTGTCCATTAGGGTTTTCCAGAATGCAGGAGTTGTGGCGTTCGGGTTTTCGGAGAGCCATTGTGCGGAAATGCTGTATTTTGCCCATTGTCCAACGCTGACCCCTACGGCAGCTTGTAGTGAAACCTGTGTCTGAACGGATAAGATAGTGAGGCTGAGTATAACTATGGTTACGATGTTGATGAGCTTCAACGAGTTTCCCATCATTAGGAAATGTAGATGTTTTGCTTGCTGAATCGTTTACCTGTATCTTTTGGCTTTGTTTCGAAGAGGTTTTCTCCTTGAGGTCTTAGCTGCCCAGACCGCGACGATAGGTCCTACGATGAGCAGTGTTACTCCTAGTGGTAGGAGATTGGAGTTAGGATATTCTACCACTATGTACTCATTTATTTCTTGGGCATACATGACGAAAGGTCTGCTTTCATCTATGAAAATGCCAAGTATCTGCATTTTGTACGTGCCTGTGTAGTTTGCTATGATTCCTGTCTGCCACTCGTTCACGTAGGGGATGACTGTTGTGTTTCCGTTTGGGTTGTATATCATCACGTCTATTTCATCTGGCGGGACGCTTCGACCGCCTGAATATGCCACGATGAATTTGTCGCCTTGGTTTAGCGGGACATCGTTTAGTTCAAACTCGTTTCGTCCCCCTTCTTTAAGGGCGATGCGGTCTTCCTTTTCTGTTATGGTTGGCGTTCTGGCAACTGCTATCACAAGGAGTCCCAGTATCAGTAACGTTATTCCTGTTGCCAGATACCATGGTCTCATTGTTGATCCTTCAGTGAAAATAGAGTTGTTTTGGGTCTTAAAGGGACTATTCTAAGGTGTCTTCCTGCATGGTTCATTTTCTGCGTCTCAACAGGAACACTGCCACTACGATGACTATGATGGCTATTGCCCCTATTCCAGCGTATAGTATGTCCGTGGGAATTTGCTGCTGTTGTTGGCCTTGCACATTTATGGTCACTGTGTTGCTTTCGTTGCCTGTGTATTTGTCGTCGCCGGTCCATGTGGCTTTGAGTTCGTAGGTGCCTGCTGTTGTGGGTTGCCAGTTGTGGATGTAGGATCCTGTTCGATCAGTCAATACGATTGTCAACATGCTCCATGCAAAGTTTCCTTGTCGGTACAGTATTGTGACTTGACCCCTGGATACAGCGGGCGATATTTGTCCGCTTATTGTTGTTGTTGCTCCCACCGTGAACGACGTGGGCGTTGTTAAGATAGAGACTGTGGTGCTTAGCTTTGCTACTACTACGTATTTCGTGATTGTGGTGTTGAGACCTTCGCTGTCGATGACTGTCAGTGCAACTGAGAAATTGCCGCCCTTGGCGAAAACGTGTCCAATCGTTGGGCTGGTGACTGTAGTTGTATTGCCGTCGCCGAAGCTCCACTTGTAGCTTTCAATGGTTCCTCCGTTTGCAACTGACTGAGTTGCGTCGAAATTCACGTTTTCGTCTGCTTTGGGTGATTGCGGCACATGGGTGAATTGAGCTGTTGGAAGGACTCCGACGAAGATGAATTGCGTCGCGCTGTCTTTTAGTCCATAATTGTCCGCAACAGTCAAGGTCACATTATAAGTGCCAGTTGCTGAGAATGCTCGTTGATAAACGGCTTCTGTTTGCGTAACTGTATCTGTTCGGTTGAATGCCCAAGTGTACGTGGCTATGGTTAAGCCTGTGTCTGCGTGGCTTCCGGAGGCGTCGAATGTGACTTGGCCTCCGACGAAGGGTTTGCTTGGAAGATACGAGAACGACGCTGTTGGAGCTACACCGACGTATATTGACTGTGTTGTGTTCGCCGTTAATCCAAGGCTGTCTGTTACTATCAATGTTACGTTGCGGTTACCCTTCAACGGAAAGGCATACTGGCTTGTGGGATCGGGCAGTTCTGGCGGTGAAAAGTCATCGTATTTCCATCTGTAGCTTGCGATTGTCCAACCTGTAGCAGCGTGGCTAGATGTTCCGTCGAATGTCACAAGCTGATTTACTGTGGGCTTAGCTGGAGTGTATGTGAATGAGGCTACGGGCAAGGTTACTATTGAGGCTTTCAGAGTCAGTGTGTTGTCATTTGTTCTGCCCTGTTCCACTTCGCCTGTTACGTTGCTTGCCTGAGCTCTAAGCGTATAGTTTCCGATTGGCAGAGTTGCCGTGTTCCATGTGTATTGGAGGACTTTTGCCGCTTTCTGTGCTAGGAATACGTCTGTCCAATTGTAAAGGAACGTCGAGTCTTGGTGGAGCGTTACGTAGAAGGTTTCATCATTGTCTCCTGTGTTGGAGACTGTGACATTTACTGTCACTTGGCTTGTGCCGTAAAGGATTACTGCTGGCGTCTTAATTGTTGGCGAGATCTTGATTTCTGTTATCGCGAGGTTGTGCAACTTCGTAAGCGTGACGTGGTTTTCCAAAATCATTTCGTTGTTGGTGGCGTTGCTGTCCAGTTGGTTCATTGATTCAGTAGATGACCCTCTTTTCATTAGAGTCACATTTACCTTTATGCTGTACTGACCGAGACTGAGACCTGTTGTGTTCCATGTGAAGGTGACGTTCCAATGTGTTCCCGCTGTGAAGAGGTCTTCGATTTTTACGTCTGATCCGCTGATTTTCACTTTTTCAAGGAATGCGCTGAACGCTGGTTTGTATTCAGTTTGTGTTCTGTTGTATATTATGAGTGATGTGTGCGTGGTGTTGTAGTAATAAGCTGTGACGTTGAAGTTTTCTCGTTCAGAGCCTAAGTTGGTGACTGTGACTTTGATTGAAACTTGTTCGCCTATGCTGGCAGTGGTTGGAGAGACTTCAATGCTGTTTATTGCCAGATCATGTTTCAGCACGCTTACAAATTCTGAGTACGTGTCGGTTTTTGCGGTGTCGTCGGTTACGGTTAAGCTCACAGCATACGTTTTGTTCTCTGTGTAAATGTGTTTAGCTATGGCTGTGATGTTTATCCCATCGATGTAGGACTCTGCTGTGCCGTCGCCGAAGTTCCATGTGTACTTGACTATTGAGCCATCTGCATCATAACTGCCTCTGAAGAAACTGCCGATCATATAGGATGAGGCGTTGAAGGTTACATTTTCACCGATGACCGGATCGCGTCTTAGAGCTGGGTCTGGAGTGTAATCTGGCGCAGCAGTGCGTGAAGGCAAATAGTAGAATGATGCCCGAGGCGTGGTCGTGTAGAAGAAACCTCCCAGCGGAAGAGGCTGGTCAAGTAAAAGGTTATTATCCTTGTCTTTGAACTCAGTTTCAAACAAGCGTAGTTCGACCATGCCGTTGTCACTGACTTGGAATGTGATGCTGGCTAGTTTTCCCGCTCCGCTTTTGAACGCGTTGGGGTCTGTTAGAATGCATGATAAGAGTATGTAGGTTGAACCAATAGTTTCCTCGGTCTTTGGAAAGAAAGTTACTCCAACGCTGCTGAGATACGGACCTTGCTCAATCGAGCTTAACGTAGTGGTGAGAATGGAGCTGTCGTATCCAAGTTTCAGGGACCAGCTGTGAACTCCAGCAACATAAGTCACGTTGATGTCTATGGTGAATGTCTCGCCCACTTCTTTAGCAAGGATGTCGGGAGAGAGAAACACGTTTGAGGGCGAGGCATTAGCTCTATCCAAAAGAATTAGACTCAAGAAAGAGAGTGAACTGAGAGTTAAAAGCTGAATGAGCAACACGGTTTTTAGGGCTTTTCTGTTCATTGGTGCTTCCTTCTTTGGCATTACGTAAACAGAAGAAAGACGGTATTTGAACCTTTCCTATTGAAACTTCTAGAAGAAAGCAACTCGTTTAGTCCAAAGTAGACGTGTGAAAAAATAATGAAAGAGGGGGGTTGAAATAGGCGGCTATACTGATCTGCCGTAGTTTTTGCCGAGCAGTCGGAGGTCTTTGGCGTCAACAATGCCGTCTTTGTTTATGTCGGCGACGCTTGACGTGGAGCCGTAGGCGAGTTTCATGATTGTCAGATCGGCTGAGTTGACTGTTCGGTCGCTGTTCAAATCCCCATAAAGTCTGTTGTCAAAGTCACCGTCTTCTACCGAAGGAAAATATTCAACCGGATTTTTGTTGAGGTCCAGTGTGTCAAGCTTTGTGTCGTAGAGGTTTATCGTTGTGTGTCCATAGCCGACACGCAACCAAATTGTCGCAAGCGAGTAGTTTCCTGGAACGGGCATTGCGCCTGCCCCTGTTAGGCTTTCCCATACAGAAAGCGTGCCCGACAGAGAGTATTGGTACGTTGGGAAAGTTGTTCCTCCGGTTCTCAAGGTTGAGCCAAAAGTGATGCTAACTGGTGCAAGTACTAGACCAACATCGTCCCAGTTGACCTTAATGTAGTTTCCAGTTCCAGAAGTAGCAGTGGTCAAGTTGCTTCTGAACTGGAATCGATACAGTCCAGTTTGGTCAAAGACACTAGCTGTAGTTGAACCTGAACGATAAGTCCAAGATGCCGATCCAGTAACTGAGATGCCTGTCTCCAAGGGCTGCGGAGAGCCGTCTGGTTTGATCACAATGATATAGATAACGCTTCCTGGTCCGAACGAGTTGCCTGACACTTTGTAGGCAAAGGTCAGGTACGCGGCTGCTGGCGCCTTGCCCGTGTAAGTAAACTGTTGCTCAGTCGCGAAGTTTACAGTAATGGCAGAATCAGCTGTCGAGTAGACTCTGTGATAATAGCTAGGCGAACCTGAACCACCGGTGTTGCCATCAGCTATATCATATCCATTATCGGGAGTACGCGGAGCGCTGTAGGTGACCCTTACGGGCAACCAGTCAATGCGGACCCAGCCTGCAATTGGAACATCTCTAACTGCCTTAACTCTAACCTTGAAGTTGGCATTTGACAACTTCGACGAGTCCCAACTCGTGACACCTGTGATGTCAATCGCAGTAGCCATACCTGGGTCTCCTGTAGTCAAACTGACCTTTTGTTCCGTAGCCCATGAAGCTTCATTATTCCAAGTGACCGTTACATTCATTTTCCAAGAGGCCGAGCTCACGTATGCTTCGTGACCCAATTCAACCTTCGTTATCACGGCGTCTCCGGGCAGGTTGAACCCATAGGTTCCGTACGTGTGTGTATAGCCCGCCGTGCTTGCACTGGCGTATACATCGTTGGATGAATATGCCTCCGTCGGAGTGGTCCATTGACCTGTGTTTGATGTGGGAGACTTCCAATAAGGTGGATAACTTGCTGTTTCGCTGGTTGTCCAAGCTGTTGATCCAGTGTCAGTGAAATTCATGTTAGAAAGCGGAGACATTGGCGGAAACACAGCTGGATCCAGCCCTATACGGTACCCGTAGTCCCACAGGCCTGGGTCAGGAGTGCTAGAAACATTAACCTTGACTGATGTCCAAGAGCCTGGCGCTGGTGTGCCATCACCTCCAACATTGGTGGGATTGACGAAAATCCTGGGGCTTCCTCCAGCTTGCCAATAGTAGGCAGTGTGGGTTGCACCCGGCGAGCCAGTGATTGTTCTCTCCTTAATTCCTGTATTCCATCTGAGGAATGGGTGGCCATGAGTGTCTGTTGCTGGAACACTAAACCTGTGCTCGCCTAGTAACGCCGTGAACTTGTAAGGCGTATTGTGACCGGTGGGGCTTCCATCCATCTGAATACTAACGCTCTGAGCTGCATCCTGAATATAACAGTAGGCTGCTATTGTAACGTTGTATTTGAAAACCGCTGTTAGATTATGATTCACTCCAACTGAAGCAGTGCCCATCGTCACTGAATAAGGACTGCTGGAACCAACATTCGAGCCGTCAAGCTCCCAATGATCAAACCAGGCACCAGAGACAGGCGCCGCTGTAACCGATTGAGATGTACCATTGGCACGGTAGTACGATCCAGCAGCGGGAGTAGTTGATCCACCTGGAGTTGCGCCTATATAAAGCACGGGCATGAAGAACGCAGCCAAGGTGTGGTTGTTCGTCATCGTGACGACATAAGTCCTAGATCTTCCAACATTGATTCCATTCAGCTCCCAACGATCAAGACCATAGCCTGTATCAGGAGTTGCTTTTACCGCAACGACTGTACCATAAGCATACGTGTGCAAGCCATCGGTCAGGTTCACAGATCCTCTAATGTTTCCTTCAGCGTCGGCAAACCTCTGTATAATGAGTTTCTGATCTACTGGAGCAGTAGCTGGTTCAACAATGATCATTGAAAAAGCAATTAACACCACTATCATTATCAAAGATAGATGTCTTCTCAACTTTTGTCTGCCCTCTCTCTATCTTCAACAGAGGAATTAAGCCATGTCAGTATTTGAACCTTTTTGTTGCTCTATTATATAACTGAAAAACAGATGTTGCACCAAAGAAGAAACACAATGAATCGCCAAAGGAAAACAACAGCTTCCCAAAGCAACACGGAAGTAGTGGTCAACGTACACGCGGAACTGACGACTACTTCTAAACCTAAATCATCTTTGGTATCATTACAATCTCTAACTGAAAGTTAACGACACACGAAAAATCCCAAACCCTCTACAAACAGACTGCGCACGCATGTTCATGGACAGCTGTTCCAACCTGCCCACAGTCATGCTGAGCGTTGATATCACCAGGAACAGTCGTATGACGATGTCCTCACAGCTTCAGCCATGGTTCATACCGTGATGATGATGAAACCAATAGCGCAATCAACACCACCACGCATACAGTCAGCAACATGAAAGAAGGAGGAGCTGAGCTACTGCCCCTTTCTTCTTCCGAAACTTTCCCGCAGAGCCCCCACGGGTCAACATGCTCAATCGCCACGCATGCCAACATTAAACGTCACGCATAACAACATAGAACGTCACGCTAAAACCCCATCAAAACAGGCCTCAAACCGCGCTCAGAAAAACCATGTTTTCACCCTGAAAAAAAATCGAGCACCCATACTAATAGACCGTTTCACGACACAAGCTGACGCTCCTGCAGCTGTCAGACATGATGACTTAGTCTGCTGCAGGCAATATTTAATAAACAACGCAAGAAATGATTGAACGCAAGCTCCGCG